>Ga0325414_1002045_pt1 | contig 20107 bp, 13 predicted proteins | sample PopdelMetagenome_8_FD_206183 | JGI IMG/M metagenome (GOLD analysis project Ga0325414, IMG submission 206183) | Populus deltoides microbial communities from Bellville, Georgia, United States - Leaf-PdKOR-R3 | ecosystem: Host-associated > Plants > Phyllosphere > Phylloplane/Leaf | place: USA... | reverse complement strand
TCCAAATTGTTCGCATGGAGTGCTGAGGCTGATAGTTTAAAGTTCCAGAAAGAATACTGGAGTCATCAGATATGTCCTTATTGAATGTCATCTTTCCATCAGGTTTAGCTATTGTTTTATTTCTCCTCTGTTGTGTTCCCTCCAGGCTTTGCTTCTATCCCCTTCCAAGTACACGATTACCTTCAGGATGGTTGTTTTGGTTCACTCATGGTGATTTTCATACCGAATTTTCAGCCGAACAGACGAACTTGTTTACGCATTTTGCAGCTATCAGTATCAGGCTTTCAGCTGTTGATGCTATTAGGATTCACAAGGCATCATCGACCCCCTACCATGCAGGCTGGGTGTTCTGTTTCCTGGATCTTGACCCTAGTTGTAAGACATGGCTTGGAGGGTCAACCTGCAAATCTGTGAACTTGGAGCCCAGACTGGTCGGGTTGGTGAAAAACCTAACCTAAAATCTAAAAAGGAGACTTTTTAGGGTTTTTTTTAAAAAAATTCAATTCTTATTTCTCTTTTAATTAGATTTATTGTTGCAAATATCTTTTTCAAGTATTTAAATTCAAAGTATATGTTTAAAAATATGATTGCGATTGTTTTTTAAAATGTATTTCAAATCTTATTATTAACCCAGCCATCCATCTATGGTTTTGTCTCATGTTGAATTCTTATTTTTGTGAAGCCTATATTTTAAAATACATCATATTGCATGCAGGCTTGGTTGAAAATCTTAATAATTGTAGTTTTCTATATTGTAATATAAGAGGAGGGCGGCCGATCTGGTAGCTCAAAATCCTTTGAATCTGTGGGTGGAAAAAAAATTAAATAAAATAAAATAGAAATGGTGTCAAAACAATGAATACATGTGCCTTCGTGCAAAGTTTGACCATAGGGTTTGGATACTTAGTTGTTAAATTCTACTAGGCCTCACGAATTGATTTAGAAAATTCATAACTGAGGATAAGTTGAACTACCTGAGTTTTTAATAATTTTATTGATTAATTTAAACTTGATCTAATCATATTAAATCAATACTAATATTTAAAAAAAAACATCATTTTAATAAAAAATAACTCAAATATATTTTGGAGTTTATCGTGTTTATTTAACAACTAATTTATACAATTTTAACTCAATCAATTCCATAGTAATACTTTAAAAAGCATACTTAACCACTAAAACAAACACTCCTAAGTTGTTGTAAGAAAAAAGATTGGTTAATAATTTTTTAACAAGGAACAATTTAATATTTATATAAATTTCATTATGCAAGCCAGCAGCATAGGTACACTAACCAAGTTATTAAAGAACGCTAGAGAACAAAGAATACTTGATAATTTAAAAAAAAGAAGGACCAAATCATTTATTTCTTAAAATTCAAGCCAAGTTTTTTTTAAAAAAAAAAAACTCTATAAATTATATTATTTTAATTTTATTTGAGATAATATATTTTTATAAAAAAAACATTTTCACAAATTTATCATAAGTTTAAACCTGATAAGATAAATCATCACATTAACCTGTTATAACAAGCTGAGTTTTAACTATAATAAAAAATAAAATGACAACATATTAACCTATACATTAAAAAAATAAGATTTTTTTTTATTATTGTTCATATGAACAGAGCTCCATAAACGAAAATATTTTTATTTCAATCCTGTTATTTTTTATTTATTTTAGCCTTAAACCTTTCCAGTAATTTTTTAAGATATATTTGGAACAACCAGGTCAGCTAGATTATTCTAAAACAACTTTTATATCTTTTGATTTTAAATTTAGGTTAAATAAAAAATCAAGTCGATAATTTTTTTAATTTTATTATTTTTTATCAATTTTATCTTTTAATTTTTTTCATTGAACAATTAATTTACTTTTAGATTAATCATTTAGCTTTATAATATTAAAAAAAAATCCTTATACTGTTTAATTTTAAATCTAAGTCAAATAAAGAATTGGGTAAGAAGGTTTTTTATATTAATTTTATTATTTTTTTAAAAATTTTATCATTAGATTTTTTTACCACTTGGTTGTTTTTAAATTCATCAAATTAATTGACAGACAATACAACTCTTATATAATTTAACTTTAAATTTAAATTTAAAAAAAAAACAGATAAAAAAATCTTAAAATTATCCTACTTGATTGAAAAAGTAATTTTTCTTAAGGGCTCATCCTTTAAACAAAACATCACCTTTATCGATCGGTTCATTTACTCATAAAAGCAAAAGCAAAAGCTAAAAATAAATAAATAAAAACGGTCTCCTATCTATCCAAGCAAGGAAAAGAGACCAAAGCAGAGAGATTGTACCCTGCGAAAACACAGAAACAGAACGGCACTCCCACTTCTCTATCACACATTCTTGACCGTACGATCCAGTCAACTTTCATACAACCAACTGCTCTGATCACATCACCTTCACCAACTGTAAGTTTGATTCTCTTTCTATGTTTCTCTTCCAGGTTGTGATTTATCTTTCTGGGTTTCGGATCTTTTGCTTTGTCAATCAGATCAGCTCCTGTTGTTTTAATGTTTGTTTGGCTTGTTGGGTTGTCTTGGAAAACTTGTTTGGTTACTGAGAAAGAGAAAAGCTTGGAACTTGAGCTGGCATTTTTGGAGTGTTTGTGTTTCTCTTTTGTGTTTGTTTGTGTGTTGTTTCCTTTTGGGGAAGTGTGATTTCTCTGTGTCTATTTAAATTTTTTGAGTTTCAGTATTATTCTGCACTAGTGACTTTCCTTTTTGTTGGTTTTTTTCCTTATTCTAAAAATGGATACTTTTCAATTTCTTTTTTTATCTTAGATCATACCAATCTAGTCAAATATATAAACTTAAGCGTACCTCTTTTTTGGGGGGACTAGAAGAGTTGATATATTGTCAAGTCTGGTTGGATAATAACATAGTAGAGAAGGGTTTTAAATTTTGTTTATTTTTTAGCAACATGCAACATTGAGTTCTACCATAGGAAAAATCTAGTGGCTGTGTTTTTTTTTTTCTTTTAATAATTTTGTTATAAGTATAGAGTCTGTTAGACTAGATTGATATGATTGAGGTATTTTCTATGTGCAGGTTATGGGAGGATTTTCCGTGTTCATATTTTAAAGAGCAGATATAGGTTAGTTGGTGATCCATGTTATATTTATTTATAGTAATTTGCCATTTGAGGATTTGTTTCTTCGTAACATGTTGTAATGGTACGTTTTGTACTGTATTTTGCCTGGTATGCAAGTGATGCATGGATACTTTAGTGGAATCTTAATGTGTCAACTGGGGGAGGAAAGAACCTGCCAATGAAAAGGGAAAAATTACCTAAACTACAGAAAAGGGGGGTTTAACTCTAAATGATGAACATTTCAGTATCTAAATGTTGATAAATAACTTGTTCTTCCATTGTCTTTCAAAAGAATTTGTAAGCCTTGGTTCTTTATCTTTGTTCTGTTTCTTGACTTGTATTTACAAGGATGTCTCGTCCTCCTTTTATGGACTTTTTTTCCCCTTATATCAGGATAAATTGCCTTTTCTTTTTTCCTATGAAAGAGGAGGTTTTTCTTTTCTTTTTTCAAAAAGATCAAATATTCACTGATGGAGAAGTTTTATGATCTAGCCTTATGACTGTCTGTTAGGTGGTTGAGGCATAATCAGATGCGGTCCCATCCTGGAGAAACTTTCCATGTGTTAAAAAAGGAAGGAGATGACTGCACTGGTTCACGTTACACAGGTCATTTGAATAGCTCTCTTCAGGAACCAATTGAAGTTTCTTCTTCTTCGAATGAGGATAACTCTGATGACACATGGGATATAGATGACCAATCAATTGAAGATTCCTCTAAACAGTTGGTTCTTTATGACCCTTTGGCTAATGATGCTGGTGAAATTGAACCTGTTCCTCAACCGATCCTGTCCCACCATCCATTTAGAAGATACTCAGACCTGAATGTGCCTTCTAGAGTTTTGCCATCTGTAGGAGCTTTTACTGTGCAATGTGCCAAATGTTTCAAGTGGAGGCTCATCCCAACAAAACAGAAGTATGAAGAATTACGTGAACATATTCTGGAAGAGCCTTTTTTTTGTGCAACTGCTCGTGAGTGGCGGCCTGATATATCATGTGATGATCCAACAGACATTGATCAAGATGGGAGTAGGCTGTGGGCAATTGATAAACCTAACATTGCTCAGCCCCCTCCCGGGTGGCAAAGGTTGCTGAGAATCAGGGGCGAAGGAAGTACCAAATTTGCAGATGTGTACGTGTACCATTTTTTTTGAAACACATAGTTTGTTCCATACTATAATCTAATTTCACACATTATGGTTTCCATTTATGGAAACCTATCAAGAACCTTAAAGCCTTCCATGTCTCTAAGAGCACAAGCAACTCTGTGTCAACTGTAGTTATGTATTATGTAGAATATTCTTTTAATGGTTCAAGTCTTACGGTGTGTTTGACATTGTGTTTCGGAAGCGCTTTTGAAAAAAATTGATTTTTTTTTTGCTTCAAAATTAATATGTTTTTGATGTTTTCAGATTAATTTGATGTGTTGATGTCAAAAATAATTTTTTAAAAATAAAAAAGTATTATTTTAATGTGTTTAGGAATGAAAGCATTTTTAAAAGCAATCGCTACCACACTCCCAAACACGCTTTTAATTGATGACGATGACTAATTTTGTAATGTCATTTGGCTACACTATTATGATTGCTTACTACCTCCTCTTTTCTATCAGTTGAAAATGTAGATTTATTCACTTTGCACTGCCCTCTTAATCAGTTTTCCCATTTTTTAATATTCACATGCCTGCATCAAGATCTATAGCTGTTCCAGTCGGGAAACTTCTACCATCATGATTTCTTCATTATAAGCCTTTTGATTTCCCTTTCTAATTTTCAGGTACTATCAAGCACCGTCAGGCAAGAGACTTCGCTCAATGGTGGAAATCCAAAAGTATGTTGACTCCTCTTGCTTGAATATTCCTATATTGCAATAGCTCGGACCTCTTGTTTATCACTTTAGCTAATCTCTATGTATAATGCTAGATAATCTTTGGCTGACCTTTGTTTTAGGTGTTAAATCTCTTGATTTTGCAGGTACTTAATTGAACATCCAGAGTATATGAGAGATGGTTTAACTCTCACACGGTTTTCATTTCAAATACCAAAGCCTCTGCAGGAAAACTATGTGAGAAAAAAGCGTCCTCGTTTATCAGCTTCATGTGATGATGCTAGACCTCTTGAACCTGGTGAAGGTATGCAGATAAAATGATTAGCTTTTTACTTGTTAACATGAAGTGAAGGGAATTCTTGGTGAACTGGCTCAGTATTCTAACTCGGTGATGCAAACTTCCATCAATTTTAACTTTCGACACAGACATAAATCTGGAGGAATGAGGTTCTGTATTCAGACTCGACTAACTTTTGTCTTCTCACTTCTCAGCTTAGGGTATGCATGACTAAAGCATCTGAAGCAATTTAAATGAAATTTGCCCCTTTTCATTTAGTTCTCTAAAGTTGCCACACGTTTTCTGGAGGATTGCAAAAGTTGCACAGTTTGTAGTTTCTAATTCCCTTGGTTAGGATGTTTTATTTTTTATTTTTTTCAATGTAATTTTTTTCCCAGTTCTACATGATACATATATAAAGTTATTTAAATATGTGAGGGCCAGACCATACTGCTACCAGTATGCTTTTGCATTCCAAAGAGGCCTCAAGCACCATTCTCTTCTCACTTTTTCAATGGATTCTAGAATCTGGGCCTGTCTTCAAAGAACAGGAAAGTTGATTACACTGTGTTTTGAATTTTATTTTTCTTGTGAGGTGAAACCTGAAACTGATCTGTCTAATATATGTACCATATGTGGGTTCCTTACATTAATGCAGTGCACTCTTGCTGCTCCATGTAAGGAGTATATTTTGTGGTCGATCCATGAAACCCAACACTATTCAGGTTGGATTGATTCTGTATTTAGATCATCTGGGTCTCTGTGGTTCTGGAACGTGGGGGCTGTCTCATCGGAATTGGTAATGGGGTGAGGCATTGGATAAACCAATCTAACCTATGCATATAAATTGTTATGTGTGTTGAGAAACTGTTACCACTTGTTTCTTTAGGTGGAGTCCTTATCATGAATTAATGAGTATGTAGTGTTTTTTATCTAATTTCCTCGTGGCCATGGTTTTAGACTACCTGGAAAGAATTCTTCATGGGTGGGTTGGTTATAACTTTTGATTGATTAATGGGTGGTCCTGGGGAGAATTATTTGAGAATCTGTTGCACGACTGGATTAACCTTGTGGTCAGACTGCTGGCTTAACCTGCTTGGGATTTTGTACTGAATTCAAGATAGCATTCCTGAAGGCATCATCTGCTGCATAAAGAATTCATGTGAAAACTTGCTAATGACATCCTTGTTTTTGCTGCAGCAAATCCCCTTAAATGGGTTGGTCCAGGTGATTGTACAGAACTCCAGCTTGGCCGGCCAGCAATCCTACCTCCACCCTTGATTCAGTCCTCTGCTTATCTTCCTTTCTACTGGCCAGTAAAGAAGAAAGCAAGGACACCATCGAAACAGAGTCACAGGACTAATCCAGTGTGTAATCTGGATGAACCAAAAGTTGAAGAGCCTGATCAATCTAGAAATAGTGGTTGTGATTTGTGAGGCTCGCTCCAGATCCTTTTGGTTGACTCAATGTCACAGTTTGTGTCTTGCTTCCAAAATGTCACACTTTGTGTCTTGCTTCCATGTTTTACCTTGCAATGCTATTTATTTTTTACCACTAGGTTCTGATGAACCTTTCACATAAAAAAGTGGTAAAATGGGCGGGGGAGGATGCATGGTTAGCTGGAATGTATCTTTGTTATGGGATGCAAAAAAATCATAATGAAGGAAATCTAAATGTTTGGTTCTTTTTATATCCTAGACCAGCCACTGTTTACTTTTTTGTTATTTTGTTCATGTCAGAGAATTTCTGGGCTTGTTTCACCCTAGATTGAGTACTGGGGCATAGAAATTAGAATCACATGTTCCTGACAGCAGATTTTTCAATTTGACTCGGGTTATTGTTTTCATCTCCATTTATACCTTCTTGGTATGCTTTTGCACAAATAGAACCTGGAAGGGGATAAAGGGTAGTTGTCAAGAAATGAAGACGCAACGGATCATGGACTACCCATATAATATGGGGCTAGTGATGATACTTGTGTTGTTGCCATGGTTATATTGGAATTAAGATTGGAATTAAGATTGGAATTAAGAGTGGAAGACAGGAAAGGTAAGAAGGTGTCGAGCATAAATGGGGACAAACCTGTTCAGGAAAAAAAAGAGGTATATTACATGTGGTCGATTCATGATCTTCAGATTAAATCAACAAAGAAATCATGTAATATGTAGGGATGATCATACCTAATTATGATTAGAACTCAATTAAAGAGTATGATTAAAATTATACGAGAACCACAATATTCACAACATTGATCATATCTATCTGGCAGGTTGCTGGCACCTCCACTTCTCTCGTTCGTTATACCTCCTCTCTGCTCGCTGCATTTTGCTTTAAATTTGGGCTCCAAAAAAGTGATTCTTCCATATCAATACCGGCAGTAGCATTCTTCTGGCAGGGCGGTGGGGGCACATCATATAATACTGACATGCTCCATGTTCCTACACTAATGCCACAAGTATCAAGTCAATGCCCAAAATTACAACAAATAATAAAACGAACTTGTTGACAGATACAAATGAAGAAAGACGCAACGAACCCTGCATTTAGAAGCCATTGCCATCTAAAGTTGAATTCTACCCCTTTGTCATTAGCCATCACATGCATGTTAAAGGGAAGATATGGAAGTTGAAAATGGTTGAAGCTGTTATTTTGAATGGTTCATTAGTCTAGGGTCTGCAAAACACACCTTCAAGCAATTGGAGCAGAAATCTGATAGAGAAAAGAGCCTAGCATAGTAAAGATTTCATCAATGTTCACAGATGACAAGCTTTGATGTCTCCCACTTACGGATGAACTTGTGGCACAAGTGCAACAGGTTTCGTGTTCACGTAGACAGCTCTTACACAGCAACAAACAGTCTTTAACCGTCTTAGCGAAGCACCAACAGCTAGTCTTATCAGAACCCTATGACTTGAATTTGAAGTTCCAGTCTCTGACACCACAGGAAAGTAATTTCTTCTCTTGTCAATTGCCTCCAACAGGGGAACCAAGAAATCAACAAAGCTGTTGACTTAGCACTGTCCTTTGTCACACATCACAGATAACTATGCAAGAGAGATGAGAATCGGAAGCTCCAGTAACAACGGCACCTTTCCTTCTAACATCCAGCAGATAATTCAAAGCCCTTTCTGTAATAATCTCACCAGGAATCATTACAGGGATCCCTGGTGGGTATGGACATATAAGCTCACCACAGACCTTGCCAAGGCTCTCTCTGACACTCACACTCCTTTTATTTGCAAAAAAGGCATCTCTTGGATTCAAACTGATACAAATATCATTGAAGGGTGCATGCTCTCTGCTCTCCACCCTCTTTTCCGTGGTTTTGGAATGTAAGGAAGATGTTGGTAGTTTCTTTAAACCTGATACTAACCTTTGATTATGTTCCCTGCAAGTTCCAAGGTTTATTGCAAATGTAATAGATTGGGTCCCAACAAGCTCAGAGATGACTCCATGGTCCCTATCTAAAATATCATCTGCTTCATAGCCAGATAAACCAAGTGACCAAAAACCAAGAGTGAGGCGCAAGGGATCAATGGCAGGAAATTCATTGAAGCTCGCCAAGTCAAGCACGCTAATACCAGGAATCTTTTTAATGAGAGTGCTTGCTTCAATTGCCAACTCCAAAGCTTTGTTGAAAACTGTTCCTGGGTTTTCAGCAAGTTGAGCTCTAGCAGCATCTAATGATGCTAAAAGCAGATAACTGGGGCTTGTGCTTTGAAGGGTTTGAAGGCACCGACAGATTCTATCTCTGTCTACAATATTCCCAGACATGTGCAACATTGATGACTGTGTAAGGGAACACAGAACTTTGTGAGTGGATTGTACCACCAAATCAGCACCCTGCTTAAGAGCTGAATGAGGCATCTGGGGATGGAATCCTAGGTGTGCTCCATGAGCCTCGTCGACAATCACAGGAATTCCATAAGCATGACAAAGTTGGGAAATCTCACTCAAGTTGCTGCATATACCATGATAAGTTGGTGATGTGATAAAAACTGCAGCTGGTTTTTTACCATCCATCTCCAACTCTTTGATAGCTTTCCCCACCTATAATATGATCCATCTTAAAGATATTATTGGCATGCCATCAGCACAATAAAATTAAATAAACCAAAGGGTCTTATTTAATTAAAACTGAAAGGAATGGTTGGCATCTTTATCTTTCCCCATAAATGTTGAAAGGCTCTAATGTGATGTCTGTAAACATACATTTCTTGTTCATACTAAAAAATATGAATGCAAACGTTTTACCATTGTAAGTAACAAAACAATTTTAGAAGGTAGATAGCAACATGTCTTCAGCCAGCAGGAAGGCGTGTTTGGGAGTGTGGTTGCGGTTGTTTTTTTAAGTGTTTTTCACTCATAAATGTATCAAAATAATGTTTTTTTTATTTTTTTAAAATCATTTTTGATATCAGCTTATCAAAATGATCTAAAAACACACAAAAAAAATATTAATTTGAAGCAAAGAAAAAAATAAAATAAAATTCAAATTGTTTCAAAAACGCTTTTGAAATACAAAAACAAATAAGGCCTAATAGACTCACCTGTGAGGGAGTGACACCACCAGCAATATCCCATTTACAATCATACCCAGGCATTATGTACTTCGGTATTGCTCCAGATAATACCATAGCAGAAATGGCTGATATATGTGAATTGCGAGGGAGAACAATATGTTCTCCAGGTGAACAAGTTGCCATTATTGCAGCTTGGATTCCACAAGTGGTGCCTCCAACAAGAAACCATGTTTCTGAAGATCCAAATAGTTTGGCAGCTTGCATTTGTGCCTCTAAAATGGGCCCCTCTGGTGAAAAGAGGTTGTCAAGCTCTGGAAGCTCAGGTAAATCATGAATAAATGGTCTCAACCCAATAAGCTGTGCTAATGAAGACGGTGCAGCACGCCCTCTATTATGCCCAGGGAAGTGAAAGCTGGCTGCATTTTTTTCAGCTGAAGCTTTCAAAGCACCAACCAATGGAGGAAGGCTGTCTTGCTGACTTATACGAGATCTGGAAATAAGGGATTTATCCTCGGTGACTGACCTGTTTTTCTCTCCTCTGCTTTCTCTATCTCCTTTCTTTTTTGGCTCCAAGGTGCTTCTTTCCTGTAAAGTACATAATCATGAACATCTCAGCACCTCAACATAATTTAAGAAATGGAGCAGCCTCCCATGCACAAATAACACAGAAAAATCCGCTTATCAAATAAACAACAATCCATTCATCAAGACATCAAATTTCACTTCCTTCCCTAACCACGATAAAAAAAAACTTAAACAAATAATCCTAAAACCAACATTTAGGGCAAATAGTTTGACTATAAGCACGCATACATGAGTAATCCATTCATTTCTCTAACCATGAAAACGGTGGGAGCCCAAATTATATCATTCAGCAATAAGTTCTTTCACTAATAGATGGAAGGAATTGTGGGGAGAATTAAATAAAACCCAATCGATTTACATCTTGCAAAACCATGATTTCCCATCTTCATTTTTCAAAATAAAGCAACAATTTTGTCCACATAGATTCATCCTCCATCATATTCAACCAGGTAAAAACCTGTTTCAAGCCTTAAAAGAAGCCTGTACCACTTAAAAATCCATACCAACATAGAAAAGTAGTAAAAAAATCTCCCACAAATTATAATCCTCCCTCCCTGAAACCAAACCTTAAACCTTTGACAATAACAATAATAACCCAAAATCAAGTCCCACTAAAATTATCAAAGCAAAACAAGACAATGAAGCATAGACCAAAATGTGCAGAGTTAAGTGTTTACAGATAAGATAATCACCTGACAAGTGCAACAAGTGCTTGTTCTTGGTCTCAAAGATACAGAAGTCCATTTCTTGGCAAAACCCAACTGAAGACTCTGTAACGTCCGAGAAACAAAACAAACAGTAACAAACTAAACTGCCCACATTTAATTATGAAGAAGTAAACATGGTACAGACAGATAAAGAGGGAGTTGCAACTTACTTGGTCCAGAAGAGTGGAGCAAGACATTCTTCTTTTGGTCTAGTCTTTTTGCTTGGTGGGCAATGAGGATAATGTCATACAGCACATCCTCTAGGAGACCAATTTTTCTCTGAAAGATTTAAGCCCATTTTGAAGATTGCCCAATGAATAGTCCATATTATGACAAAATTAATAGTATTTTAAAATGTGACATGCGATGCAATTTTTTTTATGCAAAATTAGTAGAAATTACAAATGCTTACTCTATAAAAGAGATACATGAAGAAACAAGAAAGAAAAAATTTTAAATATCTTTTTTTCGAGTTTCCATGAAATTATTTTTATAATTTTTAATGGGTACAGATATGATTTTTCTTTTCATTATTTATCTCTCTCCTTAAAGTAAATCATAGAGTAGATATACAAAGGATGCTTCTTTTATTAAAAAAAAATATTTCAAAATTAATTAACATCAATTATTTTATTTTAATATATTAAATCTTAACTAGTATGGATATTAATTAAATTATTTAGTTGGTCAGTTTACTAAAACAACCATGCAATGTTGTTATTAATTATTGCTTCTTTTGTGCATGTGCTTTCGTATAAATAATTCATTTATTAAAGGATTTGTTGTTTAAAAAAAAATTAAGAAAATTATTTAATTTAAGTTATGTCATTAATGATAATTTTAATTAAGTGGTTTTACTAATATCATAAAATAGTACTTTATTCTAAATAATTTGAAATGTTTAATCTCGCTGCACAATATACGACACAGCATAATAGTTTATTCCAAATGGTTTGATATATTTAAATCTCACATAACAGCACAGGATGTGGTGCATCCTTTAGATCCCAACTCTAGACCGCCTAGGCTTATCGTGGTAGAACCATCAGAATTCTATTTAAACCAACCCAATCTGGTGGAAATCAACATACCACTAGGCGGTAGCTCGCTCTTAGAATTTGACCACCATTTTGCCTACAGAGAAATAATGCACTAGTTCTTGCTGCTAGTGCATTTATTTTGAGCTGCTGCTACCGTGTGTGTGCTGTTAAATTGTAGTTGCATTGAGCTATTTCTCCTGCTTCTATTGCTGCCATGGAGAATAGCTGTTGCGTGATACTATTATTAATGGACAGAGACAACTACTAAGTCCATGTTCTCCTAATCAACCTAAGCTTTGATACCGACCGTTAAAAATACTAAACAAACAATCAAGTATTTAACCTTCCGACCGATCTCTTGTTCATTGTTAGGTGGTCTTGAGCATATCTCTCCCTCAAAAGCTAGCTTATGAGGTGAGGTTTTCCCTCACACTTATAAACTCTACACCAGCATCTGATCTCGCCCTGGTTATGTAGGTCTTAGACTTGTTGGCAAACCTGGACTCTAATAACAATTGTTGAAAATACTAAATATTAAAGTACTTAACCTTTCAAGTTTTTATTTATTGATATTCAACACACAAAATTCTGAATACATGTTTTTTATAGAATAAAGATAAGTTTAAACTATCATATTTCAACAAGGATTCTAATTAAACACTAGTTACCAAGATTATAAACTCAAATCCTTTTAGATCTAGGAAAGCTTTCCCTGTCTCAACCATCGTTGTAACCAAAGACATTACCGAAGAATTCCAAACTTAAACGAGTGTCGTTATGTTTCTTCCATCAAAGAAGTATATTGTTCAATCCTTATAAAAAAAAATTGAAGAAGAAGAAGCGAGTAGTTTCACTCTCATGCCAATCCAATAAAATCCCACCTAGTTATTTTCAGATCACCATCACCATATAATTCCAAATCTTTTCATATTGTTTTGGTAATTAATTTTTTTGTAACTAATAAAGAGTATTTCTTAGAAGAAAGACAATTTTAATTTGAATAATGTCTACATTAAGACGTAAAATAAGTAGTCCGTGGTATGTGATGAAAAAAATTATTTTCTGGAGTAGATTTGGATTTTTGTTGATTTTGTTTTTACATGTATTTGATCTCGGGTTTGTTCTTGAGGGAGGACATTGAGTGTGATCTTGAACAAAATATCCCAAATAGTTTTCTTTTAATTTTTTGAGAATGGAAGCCAAAATTAACAATTTCGAGTATAGTTTAATTTATATATAGATCAAATTTCATATATTTTGCAATATTTAAGAGTTAAAGCATGAATTAAAATCTTAATTATATAAGGATTTTATATTAAGCAATGAAATTCTTATAGGTTTAGGATTGAATTTGTTTAGGAATGAATTATGATTATGACTAATCAATTATCCATTATCAGTGCCTAATTCTATTTTTCGATGGTGAAAAATAAAGAGTGCTAGCAAGGCATGGGAGTTTTTGATATTTGGATTTGAAAATAAAATTTATCTACTGAACATAAACATATCCTAAGTAAATAAAATCAATATATAAGTCGAGACATATATAATTTTCATGAAATCTCACATGATTTCATATATTCTTTATTATGTAGATATATAAAAAATTATTTAAAAAAGCAATGTGGGAATTAATCTTGATTGATAATCAACAAACCATACATATAACACGATTTGCATCTGTTATTCAGTTACAAAAAAAAAAGAACGAAGCTCGAACTTAACGGAATCGGAAGCCGGGGACAAAGATGCCATTGAAGACTAGGCAGCGAGTGCCTTGATCAGCAATGCCAATGAACCATGTACGGGTTTGAGTTCGCCAACATGTTGAGGAGCAACGATGGCGACTTTCTTGATGAACTTACCCATTAAGTCCGAAAGGAATTGTAGAAGGTTGAAGATGGTCTGGTCCTGAGGGGCGAATACCTTGATGAGTGATATCAACGTATCTAGTAGGGGTTCAAGCACTTGGCCGATCATGGAAATATCAGGCATGCCAGGAGTTTGGATGAGTTCCTTGATGAGCCCTGAGAGCGCACCTAGAACAGATTTTATTATATCCGGCAGGAAAGAATTACTTTGAAGATCAGCAATAGTGCCGCCGCCGCCTTTTTCAAGTTCCTTGATTAACCATGAGAGTGAACGTATGACGCCTTCTACTGCTTCTTTGAGGAGAGGGTTGGTGGCGTTCCCCTTGAAGGAAATCAGTGCATCTTCAACGGACTGAAGTTGATCTATGAGGGTGTTGGTGAAGCCAGTTTTGTTGAGAAATCTTTGATTAATGACAAAGCAAAGCTTTGTTATTCTCTGTATTTTCTACCCTGCTTATTGAATGAGCTTGGCTATATATAGCCTTACAGTAGTAAATGAAACAAAAGAAATATAACGTGTGCAGTTTCTGTTTAGCATTACAGTTGCTAACGAAACAGTTTCATAACAGAATCAGTTATTTAACAGTTATTGATTCTGTTATTTCTCTCTTATAGTTTATGCACGTGTTCCACCTGTCAATTCTTCCCCTAAACTAACTGTGATACATGGTTAGTTTAGCTTAATAGCTCTGCACATTCCCATTTGACTTTTGAACTTCTGAAAGAATTCCAGCTTCAATGGTTTTGTCATGACGTCTGCAGTTTGTTCTTCTGTTCCACAATGCAGCAGTTCAATAATTCCATCGTTAACAAGTTCTCTCAAGAAATGAAAACGGACATCAATATGCTTGCTTCTCCCATGCATGACAGGATTCTTTGACAGTTTAATAGTGGAGCTATTGTCACACATAACTATGGTACTCTTCTTCTGAACATGTCCCAGTTGATTCAAAACTCTTCTCATCCACACCACTTGACTTGCACACCCTGCAGCTGCCACAAACTCTGCCTCTGTGGTTGACAATGTGACAATTGGTTGTTTCTTTGATAACCAAGACACTGCCCCTGAACTCAACAAGAAGATGTAACCTGACATGCTCTTTCGATCATTTAAATCACCAGCATAGTCACTGTCGGTGTAAGCAATCAAGTCATTCGAGCTCCTCTTCTTGTACATAATTCCATAATCGAAAGTACCCTTTAGGTATCTCAATATCCTCTTAGCAGCTTGTAGGTGTAGGTCTGTAGGTCTAGCCATGTATCTGCTAATTAAACTTACACTGTAAACTAAGTCTGGACGAGTTGAGGTGAGATACATTAGGCTCCCTATCATTTGTTTGTAAAATGATTCATCAACTGCAACTCCATCTGCATCCTTGCTTAGCTTGGATCCTGGAACAATCGGGCTATTGACTTCACGACTTTCTGTCATTCCAAATCGCTTCAAAATCTCGAGTGCATATTTCTTTTGACAGATGAAGATACCATCACCTTGTTGTGATACTTCGATACCAAGAAAGAACTTCATTTTGCCCAAGTCAGTCATCTCAAACACTTGCATCATTGACCACTTGAAACTACTTATCATCTCTTCATCATCACCAGTGTATATTAAATCATCGACATAAACACTTGCAATAAGCATTTTACCTTCTTTGCTCCGTTTGGTGAAGAGTGTCTGCTCATTTGGACATTTGTCAAAACCCTCATTGATAAAGTAATTTTTCATACGGCTGAACCAAGCTCGTGGAGCTTGTTTTAGGCCATATAGTGCCTTGTGCAGCTTGTAGACTTTGTCCTCACTTCCCTTAACCTCATAGCCCTTTGGTTGTTCAATATATACATCTTCGATAAGTTCACCATGGAGGAAAGCTGACTTCACATCCATCTGGAAAATATTCCAGTTTCTTTGAGCTGCTAGAGCCACTATCATCCTTACAGTTTCAATTCTTGCCACCGGAGCATATACTTCTGTATAGTCTATTCCATGCTTTTGTGTGTAACCTTTAGCCACCAAACGTGCTTTGTGCTTCTCAAACTCTCCATGCTCATTATACTTGGTTTTATAAATCCATTTCACGCCAATTTTCTTGACTTCAGCAGGTAATGTAACTAATGTCCATGTCTTGTTCTTCTCTATGGACTTGATTTCGTTGTCCATAGCCAATCTCTAGTTTGCATCTGTCACTGCTTCCTCATAATGCAATGGATCACTTGACATTATCAGAGCTAAATCTTCATCTTCAGAAGAACCGAGGCTCTCCCCTGTAACATAATCCTTCATCCATGTAGGAGGATTTCTCATTCTTGTACCTCCTTCATTATCTTCATTATTTCTATTATCAGTGCATACATCTCCCTCATTAGCTTCAATGTCTCTTTGTTCAATGCTTGCATTTCCCTCATTATCCTCACTACAATTATCCTCATGTTCAGTGTCATTATTATTAACACCATCTACTCCTTCTCCATCACTATCTCCCCATTCTAAGTCCACCAACATCTGCTTTTCCAAGTTCTCATCCCAATCCCATTGTTTCTCCTCTTCAAATATCACATCTCTACTTACCACTACCTTTTTTGTAATTGGGTTGAATAGTCTATAACCCTTGGATTCCTCACTAACACCCAGAAGAATACACTTAACACTTCTATTGTCAAGTTTAGTTCTTTGTGCCTCTGGTACATGAACATGTGCTATGCACCCAAATACACGAAAATGATCAACAGAGGGCTTAATTCCATTCCACGCCTCTGCTGGTGTGATGTTTTTGACCATCAAGGTTGGACATCTATTCAGCACATAATTGCTCCAGTTCACTGCCTCTGCCCAAAGTGTTCTTGGAACTTTCTTCTCATATAGCATTGCCCGAACCATGTTCATTAATGTTCTATTCTTTCGTTCAGCTACACCGTTTTGTTGAGGGGTGTAAGCAGTCGTCAGTTGCCGCTTAATGCCATGTTGTTCACAGAATTTGTTGAATTCAAGTGAGGTGAACTCGCCTCCTCTATCTGTTCGAAGACACTTGATAGATAGGCCTGTCTCATTCTCCACCATTTTCTTAAAGCACTTGAAATGACCCAATGCTTCTGATTTTTCAAGCAGGAAATATATCCATGACTTTCTGCTGTAGTCATCTATAAAACACAATGTGTATTTTTTGTTGCCACAGGACATGGGATGAATTGGTCCGCAGATGTCTGCATGGATGAGACCTAATACCTGACTTGCTCTCCAAGAACTCTTCCTTGGTATAGAATCACGGTGATGCTTTCCCATGATACAGTTTGTGCACAATTCATCTGAGACAGTAAATGAGGGAAGGCCACGTACCATTTTCTTGCTATGCAGGGTTCTTAAGCCTTTATAGCTTAGATGTCCATATCTGTGATGCCAAAGTTGTGACAGATTCTGCTGGCTTTGTGAGTTTGTGTGAAAGCACTCATCGTGTTGTTGCTGAGATGTCTCTTGTGATTTAGATAACAGAATGAACATTCTATTGGCACTCATGTTTGTTTTAATGATTAAACCTTTGTGAGGATGGTAGATCTTGCATACTCCTCCTTGAATCAGGATTGCCAAACCCTTCTCTTGAAATTGCCCTACGCTCAAGAGATTGTTCTTGAGTTCAGGTACATAGTATACTTTAGTCACAGTGAGGTTTATTCCATTCAAGTGCAGCATCACACTTCCTTTGCCCATCACATTCATTCTGGTGTTGTTTCCTAACCTTACCAGTTGCCGAAAACTGTCATCAAGCCAACTGAACATGGTTCTATCTCCACACATGTGGTTTGAGCATCCTGAATCAAGAAACCATGCATTTTTTCCTTTGGCTTTGTTTTCTTCTACATAGTACATTAGCAACATCTCCTCTTCCTCGTCAATATCCTTGGCATAGTTAACTTCTTTATTCCAAGAAGGGCACTCATACTGGAAATGACCCAGTCTATGGCATCGATAACATTCAACTGTGGCTTTGTTGAAATTGTTGCTACCGCTGCCCCTTCCTCTTCCTCTACCCTTATAAGTAGTCCTGCCTCGTCCTCTGCCTTTCCCTTCTTCCAGAGTAACCTTCAAAACTTGTTCTTCACCATGATTTTTCCGAAACTTCTGCTCATGCATAATTAATGAGCTTTGAAGTTCATCCACAGAAAGTTTGTCAATGTCTTTTGACTCTTCTATGCAGCAGACAATGTAATTAAATTTTTCTGTGAGGGTGCGAAGAATTTTCTCTACAATTTTCACATCCTCCATCTCTTCTCCATAGACTCTCATCTTGTTTGCTACTGTCATGACTCTAGAAAAGTATTATGTTACTCCTTCATTGAATTTCATATCCAGAGTTTCAAATTCTCGTCGTAGTCCTTGAAGATGAGACTTCTTGACTCTTGCATTTCCTTCAAATCTTTTCTTCATGGCATCCCAAATATCTTTGGCAGTATCCTTCTTTAGAATTGTGTCAAGAACTGTGCGATCCAAGGCTTGGAAGAGATAGTTCTTCACTTTGAGATCCTTTAGTTTCAGCTCATCCATCTTCTTCCTTTGTGCATCCGTTTGCACAAGTCCACTTGCTGGCTCATCATAGCCAATCTCGACCAGTCCCCAGAATTCCTTTGAACGTAGGAAATTTTCCATAAGCATGCTCCAATGGTCATAGTGACCATCAAACCGGGGAATGGAAGGCTGCACAAAATTTCCTTCGCTAGACATCTCTCTTGCACTCTGTGTTTGGATGGTTCAAAGCTGCGGCTCTGATACCAATTGTTGAGAAATCTTTGATTAATGACAAAGCAAAGCTTTGTTATTCTCTGTATTTTCTACCCTGCTTATTGAATGAGCTTGGCTATATATAGCCTTACAGTAGTAAATGAAACAAAAGAAATATAACGTGTGCAGTTTCTGTTTAGCATTACAGTTGCTAACAAAACAGTTTCATAACAGAATCAGTTATTTAACAGTTATTGATTCTGTTATTTCTCTCTTATAGTTATGCACGTGTTCCACCTGTCAAGTTTCACTAGCGGTGCTGTCGACGGTTGAAGCCAGTGAATCGCAGCTCACGAAAGTGAAGCAGAGAAGGGTTAGGAAGAGGAGTAGGGCAACTGGGGCTACAGTTTTTGAAGCCATTTCTGAAATTGTTACAGCTTAGTAAAGCGAAGACTAGCTGGTGGTGAGAAATAGAGAGGAGATTGGAGGGTTTTATACGTAGATATTCGAGCACAAAATGGTAAGAAAAATCCTGATAAGGTACAGACAGCTAGCTGGTCATTCCTGGAAGCATCATTCGTGGAACAGTTTTCATAAAGAATTAATGCATCATTTGTTGACCAAATAATTATATCTATTGAAATTGTATTGCCTTAGACCTAATAATAAATAATTACGAAATTAAATTTACTTTTTTTGAGAAAATAATTGTTGACCTAATAATGTTAGTGTTGAATTTTTTACAGGGCACGATGTGTTCGTAAGACTCGTGTGATATAATTGCAAGTGTGTGTTATTTAACTAATTTATAGTATTAATTTTTCTAATATCTGATATAGATTAATTGTTCTCAATTATTTATAGGTTGAAATATTTATTGAATACACATGTTTTATATACAAATAGTTTTATTTAAATTTTTATAATTATAATTGAGTTAATTTGTTAAATGTTTGGATCGTATAAATAACTTTTAATTTGACTTAACTCCAACTAGGACGTGAATTGAAATATCTTTCAAAATATATTAATTCATAGTTAGGATAAATATATGTAACTCTTAAAAATAATTAACTAAAGAATTATCATCTAACATTATATTGGTATATATGAACCATTTTTAATTTAAATAATTCTTTTCGATTATATCCAACGTGAATATAAATTAATTAGCAATGCATACATATTAATTAAAGATTTTATAAATTATTTTTAAATAATTATTTCCTTTTAAAATATTATTAGTGCTGTTCCAAAAGAGTAAGAAATAACGTAAGAAAAAAAACTAAAAATAACCTGTAAGGATTCAATTAATTTTTTTTGCTTTAATGAAATTAAATACATAAGAAAATAACTAAAAATAGCCTATAAATATTCAACTCAATTTATTTGCTTTAATGTAATTAAATTATGTTCTTTTTAAAAATTGTAAATTTATCCATTCTTTTCTTTTCTTTTA
>Ga0325414_1002042_pt1 | contig 20116 bp, 13 predicted proteins | sample PopdelMetagenome_8_FD_206183 | JGI IMG/M metagenome (GOLD analysis project Ga0325414, IMG submission 206183) | Populus deltoides microbial communities from Bellville, Georgia, United States - Leaf-PdKOR-R3 | ecosystem: Host-associated > Plants > Phyllosphere > Phylloplane/Leaf | place: USA... | reverse complement strand
CAAGTAGCCGGAGAAAAGAAAATGATAGATACATGAGCAGCAGCAGCAGGAGGTAATAAGTGGAATCAGGCCAGAATTTGTGATGTGGATGCATACAAATGTGGACTCATCAAAAAATGCCAAGAATCTAGAAACAATGCGAGAAAGTTCATCCAGATTTATGGTTTATAGGGCCGCTTTCGCACATCAAAATTATGTCAGGGGAAACAAATCATATATATGCCATGGCTAGGTTTCAACATTCCTCGACCTCGAATTCTTGGTCGATTGATGATGCAGAAATAAAATCCTTGGTTAATTACGTTCACCCCTCAATGAGTTTTGTAATATATTTTTTTTATATACTCATCAATTAGAAATAAATTATTTTATTATTTTTTTGTTATATCCATCACAGTTACTAAAATAATTACGAGGGTAGCTATAACGGGTATATATAGTTTAGTGATAAAAAGAATGTGATTCGTTATATTAATCTTCCTAATATATAGTTAAGGGATCCGTCCACTCTACTCATATCAAAAACTTTATTTCTTATAATTACACAGTTCTCAATCTCAAGAAATAGGTGCAGCAACATGTAAAAAAAATAATATAAATAATATTTTGGATCTCATTTAATAATTTAAATTTATAAGTTGAATTGTTCCTTTAATATCAGAGCTTTGATGATTAAGTAATCACTAGTTCGAATCTCACAATTTATATTTATTTGATAAAAATTAAATATAAGGTAATATAAACCCGTGAAAATTTTAAGTTTAAAGAGCTTTTACTTGAGGGGTATATTAAAGAGTAATATAAATAATATCCTGAGACCTTCAAATAATTAAATTTTTAGGTTTAACAACACACAAAATATATATATATATATATATATATATATATATATATATATATATATATATATATAAAAGTTTCCATGTTTATAATGGATTTGCGCACACGAGAGCTTACGCATGATATATGATAAACATCATTTCTAATCCAAACCTTCAAGTTATTGTGGATCATGAGCTCAGCATTTTTCATTTTTCCCACATCTAACTAATATGGACTAGTGCAATATATATTGGGGGATCTTCAAGGGATAGGGGAAGACATAATTAGCCGGCCCCCTAGGTTAATTTTGAATAACATTACATCTTGGTTCATTTACTCTTAAAAGTTACAATTTTATTCATAATATTGAAGAAAAATCATTCAAATATTAGGTGCCTTCGTGTAAATAGCATGATTATATACATATTGACCCTTGATTTTTTAAGAATAGAAATATTTATGAGGTAAAATTCCTTACGTTATTTAACAAGTCAATATTGCATGTGTTTGTATGGCCAAGATCCTTAAGTTATTTGACAAGTCGTTGTATAGGATGGAATAAAAGAATTATTTTAAAACCAAACATGCAGTTTATAAATTTAATTTTTAACATTAATACACTTTATAATTAATAATACCATATTATCGGCCTTGCCTCCTCAACAGTTTTGATCAAGATCCACGTACCACTAGATTAATAAAACTTACATATATACACACCTAATTAAAATGAATAAAAACAAATATAAATGGTTCACTTAGAACATATGAAAATGAAAAAAACTTGGAAAATGAAAATAAGAAATAAAATAAATATCTAAGAATAATTGCGAAACAGCAAATTACGTTAATTAAACATTGTTAAGCATCTTTTATTCATTGACTGAGAATAAACAGCTAATAATCACCAATCATTTTCTTGTGAATTTCCTAACCTCTATCTGTCTTCACCCTCTCCATGATCCACATGCATGTGAGACTAATTATATAAGAAAGAGATTCCACGTAATCATGTGTCAAAAGCGTTCATGAATTGTTGATCCAGGCGTGTTCAAAGTTGCTGGAATATTGGCTTATGCAGGGTTGACACTCTCGTGCATGCCAATGCAATTGATCAATGTGCGTGGAGCTGTAGACGTCAAATGCTTGAAATCTAAGCAAGCCTGCTTCTGATTCACTGGGGGCAGCTCCTCGACTAGTCAAAAAATACAGGTCCAAGATGTGCCCATATATCATGGACCCCAGTATTTACATCATGTAAATTCTGCGAAAGTAAAAATTTCATAAAAGTTACATGTCTGGCAATCTAAGTATAGTATGATAATTTGACTGAGAGAGCTTCTCTTCACATATACTAATTAGCATTGGCATATGTATGCGTGGCTATATTTTTCTAAGCCAAATGGGGGTTCAAATCTCATCAAATTCAATTAGCATTTGAGTTTCGTCGAATTAAGTTGGTTGATTGTCGAAAGAAAGAAGAAGAAGAAGTAAGCCGGAAAGGGAAAAATAAAGAAAGAATTCTACGTACAAAAGTCCATCTGGATATCTGACAGCTTTTGACCTTCTCAGGAGAAAGCTCCATCTAGATACACATAGAGAATCTGCTTTTAGCCTAAAGTTTTTCTGTGGGAGGGAGGGCAACTGTGCATCACACCACCATATGTGTGTGTGTATGAAAAAACTCAATCCAGCACTTAACGACTGCGTGTAAATTAGATAAGGACTTTTAACTATCACAAGAAATTATAGATGTTATTTATTATTTTAAATAGGATTTATATTACTAGAAGATTTAGAGGTACTTAACTGAGAATTAAGTGATGGGTCAGAGGCTAAATTGAAGTTTTACCTGTACATATATACATAACGCATGGAAGTTTGCATGATCGAGGCGTGGCTGGGCTTCCTCGAGCTATGATAACGTCAGATGAGTAGCAATCATGACATGAAACGGGTGTTTGTCTTTTGACATTTAAAAGGACAGGAAGAAGTAAAAAAAATTCATGCAAAACATGGAAAAGAGTCCTTGAAAGCCAACAGCCGAAGGCAGGGGGCTAGGGCTAGGGCCAGGAGAGGACACTCAACCCCGCAGGGGTGTTGCTCTCTCTCTCTCTCTCGCCCTCACCTGGGTCCAGCATCTAGAACCAGTGTCTCGTGGACCCTCACCATCACACTAACCATCATTAATCCCACCCACGCTAATAGCCGAACGATTTGTTGCCAGCTTTCTTCTGGCGACTCTCGCCATTTGTCCCCATACTGTTGGCCCCATGCTCATTAAGTATTTGCTAAATGATATGGTAGAGGATCAGCTGTGTTGTATCAATACCCTGCCTTTCCAATGATTGGGTTTGCTATACCGATAATAAACTTGGATTGGTTTGGCTAGGTGAGTAAGTCTGAAACCCAACCAACCTGGTCTTGAGTTAAAAAAATTTGATTTGGAATTGACTTGGTTTAATTTAGTAGACGTAGTTCGTCAACTCACTACTTATTTAAAACCCATTTAATTTAAAAAATTCTTTTCAAATGATTTTTTTATTTTTTTAAATAAATTGATTAACCCAAATTAACTAGTGATGCCTGAAAAATAACAAGATTTCTTACACGTCAAAACCTTCAAAGATCAAGAAAATCATAAACTATAAAGAGTATTAAAAATATTTAATTTTTATTTATTCATGTTTTGCCTGTCAAAAAATAATTATAGCTTTTTATTTAGAAAAAACATGATAATGAGAAATGAAGCAAAAAACATAAAACTAATTAAGAAAACACACACACATATATAAACTCTAGAATCAACTCATGAAGAGTGAAGCTTAATAACTATGATTTGCTGTCCGTATTGTTGTTTATATTGGTTTGTTCTTTATGTTATTATTCTAGATTCAGAGGTTAAGAAATATTAATCTAAATTGTAACGGTATCAATTAATTTGGATAACTTATATAAATTTTGAGTGGAGAAGTATTTAATTAGTTTCAATATATGTAGATATATAGGGAAAAAATGGTAAAATTAATCAGATAAATAATTTAAGAAAATTAAAAGAGACAACCCATCTTTTTACAGCTCATGACATTAATTGAGATCAGTTTCCTAGCTAGCAACCCTATGAGTTAAAATTAAATGTAATGTTGAAATAATTATATATCTTTCAAGTCCATGCACGTTGTCGAGGGCTGCTGCCTTGAACATGCAGTCCTATCTTTGAAAGGAAAGAGAGTCCGTAATCCATACATGCACTTAAATTTGTTGTTCAGGAGGCATTGGCTAAGCTGGATATCAATGACATGAACTGTGTGTTAGCAGCAACCAGCAATCCATGAACACACAGAAATTCCCTGCTTGGCTTGCTATCTGCAACTTGCTAGCTACAAGTGTCAATAACGTGCTAGCTAGCAAGCTTCGGCAAAAATAACTTCCAACCGTTAAGTGGTGATTTCAAATGCCGTTTTCGACTTTATTTTCTTCATTCTTCTTACAGGTTATATAAGACCACGACCACCGCAGCTAATTTATTACACACTGTGCGCGTGTCGCCAAGTGGCTGTCATATACCCTCGTTCACAGGCAACCTCGTTTTCATGCATGAAATGCTTTGAAGATGTGGAGGCTGCAAGAGAATTAGTGCATGTTGTTTAAGGAGGGGGAGGACAATTCGATCAAGAGGGTGGGAGATATTGCGGTTTATTTATTAAAGCCATACTACTTTTATCCAGTAAAACACAACTCGGTTCAACTATATATAGATAATTACATCTCGATCACGAGTCATGATCGGACTCATCTAATTTTTTTTTGTAAAAATAAAAACGGCATCGTTCGGTAGATATTGCTAGCTAGTAATACTTGCTTTTAAAGGGAACATTATGGGTTCGATTCATCAACTAGAAGAAAACCCAAATACTTTAGCACCTAGATAAGAATAATACATTTTAGTTTTAGCTGGGAATGAATTATCATAATGCATAATTTTGATCTCGAGGGGCTTTTTGTGACCATACAGTCATTCTAGTTATTTTTTTTATTTTAACTTGAATAAATCATAAATACTTTTAGTTATAAATAATTTTTTTTATAAAATCAAATCAGACTTTCATTTAATAAGAAATTAAAAATTATAACTCTTAACTTATATATATATATATATATATATATATATGATAACTTATACAAAAGACTTGAGTCATTTTTATTTTAAAATCATTTAAACTTATATCCATCCTATATTATTTGTTAAAAATACACTTGTAAGAGGCTTTTACTCAGTGATCGAGAATGTGATAGTAATTGTTTTTCAGAGTGTTTTTTATTTGGAAATACATCAAAATAATAATTTTTAATTTTTTTAAATTATTTTTTATATCAGCACATCAAAACAATAAAAAAAACATAAATTTTTTTTAAAAAATTTAAATTTTACCCCACAGCCGTTCAAAATACAATAGCAAACACCAACAACGAAACAGGGGTTTAATTTTTAACAAAATTTAAAGAATTGGTTCGTAAAAGGTGAGTGTATGGTGATCAAAGCCATGACCTAGCCATTTTAATCTCCCATTGCTTGGCAATTGCAATGCGTCCCTTTCACCTACCTACTTGCTTGCACTCAATCCCAAGCTGAAAATGGTTCACACTGCGAGAGAACGGGAAAGCCCGGCAAAGAGACAAGTGTGCACCTCAACTGCACTCCTTCTTGCCAGTGGAACATGACATTTTCGTTTGTCAAAATTTCATTTAGAAGTCCTTGCGTCCACACTGCCACATGTCATGTGCTTGTAACTATACTTCCGGTTGTTTTTTACTTAGAAAATTATTAAAAATATATATTTATTTTTTAAAATTTATTTTTAATGTTACTGCATTAAAATAATTGAAAAATATAAAAAAATATTAATTTAAAAAAATAAAAAAATTTAATTTTTTTAAAATACAAAAACAAATAAACAGGACCATAAAGTATAAAAAGTTAAAGAGAAAAAAACACGCCTGATAAAAGAAATTGACATAAAAATTTATTTTAAAATAAATTTTAATATTTAAAAAAAGACACAAACATGTTTTAATTTTTTTTATTATCTCTAACTTTTTTTTATTTCATGATCTCAATCATATAATCAAATGTAAATAAAAAATAATAAAATAAAAGAAAAGGGACAAGAGAAAGAACAATAATGTTTAGTGTCAATAATTTTATTTTCAGTTAAAATAAAAAAATTAATCTAACAAAGTAGTTCAATTGATCAGGCTTGAATTTATTTTTTAATGGTCACAAGTTTAAGTTTTTTCAGGGTCATTGAAGATTTATATAATTGTTAATTTCATGATCTATAAAATTAATCAAAATACATACAAACTAACCCGAACACCATATTAATAAATATAAAAAATCAACATTAGGGAATTCAAATTCCAAATATTATGACTTTTTGCTAAAGGAATGCCACCTCATCAATTCAAAATTACCTATATAACCCCTTGCTCAAGGAGTTTATTTGTCATATTAGATTAAAAAAAAAAAAACCTTTCATCTTCTCTTGTTTGCAAATCAAATATCAACACAAAAGCCACATATGATTTATTCCAATGGAAAGAAATGGCTACAGAAAAGAGAACCGTGTCGGCAAAAATGGTTTTAGAGGAAATTTAATTAAATCTATATTTGTTTTTTTTCCTGCAACTCATTTTAGTTGGGAGATCATGACCATTTTAAAAATTATTCTTAAAAATATTTAAGAAAAAACTGAAGTCTGTATTGCGGTCTTGCAGAGGCCAGAGAAATACCAGGAATCATCATCATTTATTTTTTTTTTAAAAAAAACATTCCTGGATTAATTCCACTTATTTTGAGACCCAAGCTTTGGTGTTTATTTGGTAACGTGATATAAAGTTTTTTTTTTATAAATACTTATTATTTTAAATTACATTAAAATATATTTTTTAATTTTTTAATTTTATTCTTAATATTAATACATTAAAATCATAAAAAACATTTAGAATACAGTGAATGCTGCTGCAAGTGCCAGCTTCCAGAGAATTGAGAACCACTTCTATCGTATAATAACTATAAATTCCGACACTTTTGACTCTCATTACAAATTACAAGCGCAACTACGCTCTCCTCCCACCCTCTCTTTCTCTCCATGAACAGATACTGTAATTAACGGCGGAGTTCATGACGCTGATTGCAATGGAGTTATCAAGCAAGACAATGAAGCTTCTTCTGCTTTGGATTTCTTTCTTTCAGGCGAGATTTTTCTTTTCCTTTCTTTTTTCATCACTTTTTTCCCCTTTTTCCTCTTAGATGTGTCCATTTCGAGAATTTTTTAAAAATATATATATGAAAAAATAAGAAAAAAACTTCAGTTCTTTTCGTTTCTTCTTCCCAGTGAAAAATTAGAATTACTATAATTTGCTCGTAGAATTTAAGATTTATTCAAAATTAAAGAAAATGAAGCATTCGATTTAATCGTTACGTGTCCTCTCACTGCGACTTATAGTGTGTGTATGTAATGACGAACTTCTGTTGAGGCTTTTTTTGTTGTCTTTTTGCTTCAGTTTCTATACACTTAAGGACTGAATTTTGTGCATGTTCAGGTGTTATTTGTTGTATCTATAGTCAGCGGGGAGAGGTCTGATACTCGGTTGCTTCTGACACGGAATGCAGTATCTAGGTGAGCTTTATTTTTTTCCTTAAAATAAAAGGGTTGGATTTTATTGGGTTGATGATTTATTTATTTTTGAAATGATTTGCAGGGAGAGACACTCAGAGGAATATTGTGCAATGTATGATATTTGTGGAGCACGTGAAGATGGGAAAGTTTTGAACTGCCCTTATGGTTCCCCTTCTGTGAAGGTATCTGGATTTTCTCTGTTTTTTTTTTTAATTAAATTGGATGATGCGTTTTGCTTTATTTTTTTTTTCTTCCTGGATATACTATTTTTTTGTTGTTTCTCAGCCAGATGACTTGCTTTCACAAAAGATCCAAAGCTTGTGTCCTACAATTACTGGCAATGTTTGTTGTTCAGAAGCTCAGTTCGACACGTTACGGTCACAAGTTCAGCAAGTATTGCCTTCGTGTTTGGTGTTTGAGAGTAACGATATTTATGTGTGTTTGTACGTGTATGTATTAATTTATGAATGTTTTCCAGGCAATTCCATTTCTGGTTGGCTGTCCAGCATGTTTGAGAAACTTTTTGAATTTGTTCTGTGAGCTTACATGCTCTCCACATCAGAGCACGTTTATCAATGTCACCACTACGGCTAAGGTTTGTAGCCCCTGGTGTTATGGTTGGGTTTCTAGAGATATTTTGTGTTCTTGTATTATCACGAGCAAGGGAAATTCCTTTGTGTTGAATCCGTTCTATGAATTAGTTAATGAATCAATGCATCTTCATATAACGTACCTTTTAATTCTATTATTCCTCACATAATAAAATGTTCTAAATTTTAAAATGGAAATTTGAAATTGTTATAGCTTATTCTTTGAATATTGTGTTTTTGATTGAGCTTATGGTTGTTGGAATTCTTGTTGGAAATTCTTTGTGTTGAAGAATGTAATTTATTTGAGGTTTTTTATTCTCTTTTCAGGTTAAGGGCAATTTGACCGTGAGTGGCATTGATTTTTATGCATCTGATGCTTTTGGTGAAGGGTTGTATGAATCTTGCAAGGACGTAAAGTTTGGGACCATGAACACTCGAGCTCTAAATTTTATTGGTGCTGGTGCTCAAAATTTTACAGGTGATTTTTTACTTTAAAGCTGTAGCTTTAGGTTCCTTGCTCCCATCTATCTGGTCTCTTCTCTCCCTGCCTCTCTATCTCTCACACATGACGAGGGTGTTGTTGAAGCAGTTAACACGACATTTCTATTTGTACCCATGATCTTAATATGCATGGGCTGTGATTGATGATGATTTTGGGTTTGAAGACTTTGTTGGAAGGTGGGGTTGAAGCAGAGAAGTGGGGGCTACCTCAGAATGAATTTCTGTCAAGAGGAAGAACTCCTGATGGATGAGTGTCCTCCATTTTCACCATACCACAATTGACAGACAGGACTGAAATTCTGGAAGATTATGTGTTCCTAGGAAGTTTGAGTCGTAGTTTCTTAGGTTTCCTTGACTTATTGCTTCCGCATGATTTTTCTGTGATTTTGTTTAAGTTATTGTGCTTATGCCATGATTGTTTTTTGGCAGAGTGGTATGCATTTATTGGTAGACGAGCCCCACTTGATGTGCCAGGCTCACCGTATGCTATGACATTCAAGCCTACTGCTCCTGAGTCATCTGGAATAATACCCATGAATGTTTCTACATATTCATGTGGTGATATTTCGTTGGGTTGTTCTTGCGGTGATTGCCCTCAATCTCCTGTTTGTGCCAATACTGCTCCTCCTCCCCATCACGAAGGGGGTTCTTGTGCAGTGAGAATTGGATCTCTCAAGGCGAGTTATCATCCAGTATATAGCTTTTGAATTTATCCTTTTCCATTGATTTAATTTTTTTGGTTCGGACGCAGAGTAATTTGCTGAAAAATACCGTTGGACATGCCTTGATTTTGTTACTTTTAAGTATTTATATGTTCCTCTAATTCAGTTTCACTGTTTATTGCTCAACTCATGCAGGCCAAATGTGTCGACTTTGCTCTAACAATCCTTTATATTATATTGATTTCCATGTTTTTGGGATGGGGTTTGTTTCATCGAAAGCGAGAAAGGAACCAGACTTCTAGAATGAATCAACTGTCGGATATCAAGGACAGTGGTGAAGTTATCAGGAAGAAGGACGAGAACCTTCCTGCTCAGGTGCCTCCATTTTCCTACCTATTCTTATTGAGTGGATTTTGTAGGTTTTTTTTTGCCTTAATCTGATCGGTAGGTCGATTCCTTAATTCATAGGCCAATTCCTTGCCACTAAATTCTTTTAACTACTAATTTCCAGATGGTTGAAGATTCTCCACAAACTGGAAGCAGGTTACAGCTTTCAATCGTGCAAGGATATATGTCAAAGTTCTACAGGTCCACTGTCTATGCCATTAACGCTATCAGTGTAGCTGAATTATTTTTTACCCTTTTAGTTTGTTTCTATTTCAGGAAATATGGAACATGGGTTGCTAGAAATCCAGTCCTCGTGTTGATATTGTCATTGGCTGTAATTCTTCTACTTTGTGTAGGCCTCATCCGTTTCAAGGTGGAGACACGGCCTGAGAAGGTAGAATTTAACATGCAAATTGCTTCTTTCATCTTTTATGTTTAAATCCTAAAGAAAGGGAGTGTTTTAATTATTTAACCATTCTCTTTACTGCTGACATTTTTGGGTCCAACAAATGCTAGAATTAACTAAATTGATGAGTATTTGTGGAAAGAATTAGTGTATTTCAATGAATCTATTGAAATGCATACGATATACTAATATGCATTTGGAAGTGACAAATTTGGGGGCAATATTCTACTTCAGGAGTGCGGCTGGAGAAGTCATAAAAGTATATATTGTTGCTCATTTGACCGTGCTTTAAGCTCTGGGCAATCCGTCTAATCTAGTATTCATTATTATACTCTTATTAGCTCTACTTTTCTCCATATGCCAGTTAACTGCTAGTACTTGCACTATTTCAGCTATGGGTAGGGCCCGGGAGTAAAGTTGCTGAAGAGAAACGTTTTTTTGACACTCACCTAGCCCCTTTCTACAGAATTGAGCAGGTTTTGCAATATTCTACAATTTTATTTTTTTTATTTATTTTTTGCTTCCAGTCTAGTTTCCTTCTGTGCTTTTATTTTGATGTTCGCACATATACTCTTCTAGATGCTGGTTCTAGAGACTGAAAATAAGTTTCAAGGCCTCACAAAGGCTTGGGTCCTGTTTGTTGTCATCACTTGTGGAACAATTCCTCTCCCTTTCTTTCCTGTATACAGCAAACCAGTTAACATCAGTTTCTTGCTATGCCTTTCCTTATCGTAACAAAATTTTGCCATGAAAATGGCTGCAATAGGTTGACTAAATCTGTCATTATCACCAGTAAATGCTGTATTTATCATGATAATGTGCATGCATGTGTATTGTCATACCCGCAGGATGTGATAGTTGCCTTTTTTATTTCTTAATGCTCGAGCACAGAGACCACTATGCAGTATTCTGATTGCCTTGTGATATTTGATTTTTTATGATAAAAATTTACCCGCATGCCATTTTGTTTGCTTGATTTGGATTAGTTAGTTGCAAGATTTTTATTCCTCTTCTAATTCTGGAAAGAACTACTGGTGACATGTTTTCCAGCTAATTCTAGCGACTGTTCCAGATGCCGGGGCACAGAAATTGCCAAGTATTGTGACAGAAGATAACATCAAATTAGTTTTTGAAATACAAAAAAAGGTATTCGTTTTGTCTGGTATCACTCACTTTCTTGAAATTTAGGGTAACAGATTGTTGCATGCATCGCCAGGAACATCAATTGAGTTTACATTTGCTGTTCTATTAGATTATTTTTCCATGTTCCTATTGGAGAAGGATGGTCTGAAATTTCTTAGGTTAATAGTGTTCAGCTTTGACAGGTTGATGGAATCCGTGCAAATTACTCTGGATCAATGGTATCTCTGACTGATATTTGCATGAAGCCACTGGACAAAGATTGTGCCACTCAAAGTGTACTACAGGTTGCTTTTTTTCTTCTTTTTTTGTTTCTGTTTGATTATTTGTATTTTTGGTATGCAATGAAATGCTTAAAAATATGTGAAAAGGAATTTGTTCCGTTCTTAGTTAGTGGTAACAATATTAATAGGACTATAGTGGTTCCTTAAAGGCTTGCCACTGTTACAGTTACATGTGTTTCCAATAACGAAAGATGAACCTAAAGGTACTTATTTTGATTTTGATTCTTCACTAATATTCCCCCCCTCCCCTCCCAGTACTTCCAAATGGATCCTCAAAACCTTGAAAATTATGGAGGAGTTGAGCATGTGAATTACTGTCTCCAGGTATATCTTTTTAGTCTCAGGTTCCATGTTCTTGGAAGCTTGAAGACAATTATCTCAAAAATCATGTCTTCCTCTCCACCCCTTCCCCCAGCTCCAATAATTCTCTGCCTGATTATTATGATGATACCATGTTATTTCAGCATTATACCTCTGCAGACACTTGTAGGAGTGCCTTCAAAGCTCCCCTTGATCCAAGCACTTCCTTGGGAGGTTTCTCAGGGAATAATTATTCGGAGGTATTTGTTTCCTTTCCTTGTAAATAGAAAACATAATTGGATCAGAAGTCTATAATAATCCTCTGACTACTTCTCTGGGACAGGCATCCGCATTTATTGTAACTTATCCAGTAAACAATGTGATTGATAAAGAAGGGAATGAAACTGATAAGGCTGTTGCTTGGGAGAAGGCTTTTATTCAGTTAGTGAAGGTTTGTTCTTTGTTTCAGTCCAGTGATTGTGTATATGGTGCCTGGAAACATACATGTATTTCCATTTTTTATAAACATGTTTACCGAATTGTGTCTCATGGTTATTAATATTTGTTGACACAAACATAAGAAGAGAGAGAAATAAGATAACACTGAAGGATCTGATCTGTTAGAGCAATAGACCACCCTCCTTAGTAGCCAGAATCCTTTTGTTAAGAGTACAAATCTGATCCTTTTCATTTCATTAAGGTAATGAACCAAAACACAAACAGAAATGAGTGAAAGATGATACAATTCAGTAAAAACAAAACAAAAGGGCTCCAGATAGCAGAAATAAGTGGGATGATATTAGACATCTGATCCAAACTGTAAGTGTCTTCTGTTAATATTGGATCTGCTGCAAAGGGCAAGTATCGTCCTGAATAGTTAGACCATTTAATATCATATATCTGTATCATCATTTCATTGCTTCATTTTATCTCAATCATCTCATGTGTTTTATGTGACAGAACGAATTATTGCCAATGGTGCAGTCGAAGAATCTCACCCTTTCTTTTTCATCGGAAAGCTCCATCGAGGAGGAATTAAAAAGGGAAAGTACCGCAGATGTCATTACTATTTTGGTGAGCTCTTTTCTTGGTAGAGAAAAAACATTTCCATTTCTAGGTTTTAAATAAGGTACTGTTTAGTGCAATGATAAATGCCCAGGGCTTGCAACAACAAGTTATTTGTTGTATACTACTTATGTAGCTAACTTTTGATGCCTTTTCCATTTCAGATTAGCTATCTTGTAATGTTTGCCTACATATCTCTTACTCTGGGTGACACACCTCATTTATCTTCATTTTACATTTCATCTAAGGTATGTTCTTTTTTACATGGCTTGAACTTTACCCTCTCCCTGTGTAGAACCCATAGTCTATCACATATTATTTTATTGTATTTCTGTGAATGTGAGGTTTTCTGTATTAAATATTCATATTTTCTTAAACTTTTCCCTTTCCTTCATTCAGTTTATATGATTGGTTGACTTCCAGGTGCTGCTTGGTCTATCTGGAGTTATGCTTGTCATGCTCTCTGTTCTTGGATCTGTAGGATTTTTTAGTGCCATTGGAGTAAAGTCTACATTAATCATCATGGAAGTTATTCCTTTTCTTGTATTAGCTGTAAGTTTCTTTCTTCTACATTTAGACTTCATGTGGTATCATTTTGCATGCATTGATCATTGAGCCTGAGATTTTAATGGGTTACTTCAATTCTAACTAGCTATAGTGCATCTTGATTACCTATCTCTTTTTATTAGCTAAGTAAAAGGCTCACAGATAAAAGAGCATGAACTAGTTGCCATCCCACCTGCTTTCTCAACTGCTGCATTTGACTTGAGCCAACAAGAGGTGCATTTTGCACTAAACGTTTAGGGTTATTAGAAGAGTAAAGATAAATGACACGAAGAGGATTACACTAAAGTGACACACATACATGCAATGGCATGATTTGTCACTCATTGTATAAATCAATTTGTCTCTTTTGCTTAAAGTTTGTTGTGAGGTTTAGCATAACTCTTTGGAGAATTTTCAAACATTCACGCATATAACCTTTCTTGCATAATGACTGACCATTACACTCATCTGGAGACTCGTAGTAGCTGAAATCTAAATATTATAATCTTTTATTTCAAAATAATCTCTATTCTGAATGGTAGATATTATATTGAATAACCTTCTCTTTAATCTAGGATTCTTACTCTCTTTTTTTTTTTTAATTTCAAAGCTGATTTTGTCTTCTTCTTTTTTGGATAAAGCTGTGTTGTAGCTTATAATTAACTGAACTTCTCTGTCATATTAGGTTGGGGTGGATAACATGTGCATATTGGTGCATGCTGTTAAGCGGCAACCATTGGAGTTGCCACTAGAAGGACGAATAAGCAATGCTCTTGTCGAAGTTGGACCATCCATCACACTTGCTAGTCTATCTGAAGTTTTAGCATTTGCAGCTGGAAGTTTCATTCCTATGCCGGCATGCCGTGTGTTCTCTATGTTTGCTGGTCGGATATTTTAATCCTTTTTCTTTAAGACATTTATTATTTTTATTCCACTTTTCTTCTCAAAATAATTACACCATTTTATGTCATGCCTCTTTTGCAGCACTCGCTGTTCTTTTGGACTTCCTTCTGCAAGTTACAGCTTTTGTAGCTTTGATAGTTTTTGATTTTTTGCGAGCGGAGGATAAGAGAGTCGATTGCATTCCATGTATGAAAATTTCATCATCATATGCAGACACTCCTAAAGGTATTTGTTAAGAGGTTATTTACAAGTCATATTTATTTGATGCATTACCTCATTTTCTACATGGTTTCATTAACTGCGTTGTTTTATTCCTTATAGTAAACTCAAAATGGTTTCTGATTGAAAATGCAATGTGAATGATTAGGAATTGGTGGGAGAAGACCTGGATTGCTGGCACGTTATATGAGGGTACCAACTTGATTTTATGAAATGTTCATAGAAGTTACATCTTTTCAAATGCTAGTTTAAGATTAGGTGCTCAATTTTCTTATTGAAGAATGGGTGTTTCTGCTGAGCATTATTCACTAATCAAATTGACATTCTTGTCTTGTAGGAGATCCATGCACCCATACTCAGTCTTTGGGGAGTTAAGATAGCAGTCATTTCCATCTTTGCTGCTTTCACATTGGCCTGCATAGTGAGATGCTCAAGATTACTCTCTCATATTCCTATTTCTTTAGGTGCCTCTTAGGTGTCTTACTTTAACTTGTCATATTTATGGACCAAGTAGGCATTAACCACTCGAGTTGAACCTGGTTTGGAACAACAAATTGTTCTTCCTCAGGACTCATATCTTCAGGTTCAGTTTCTTGATACTGCTTTATAACTTGCTAAATACATCTGATATGGTGTTCTATTGTTGTGTGGCGAGTTAAACATGTGATATTTTGATTCATGCAGGGTTATTTTAATAATGTTTCAGAGTATCTCAGAATTGGCCCACCGCTATATTTTGTAGTTAAGAACTACAATTATAGGTAATTCCATTGCTTTTTTGCATAATTTCCCTTTCCTTGCTTTGATCTTTGAAGTGATGATACTGCACCCACAGCTCAGAATCAAGTCATACAAATCAGTTGTGCTCCATCAGCCAATGCGGTTCAAAATCTCTTTTAAATGAGGTGAATCTTTATTCCTTTTCTTATCTAATGAACATCACTCTGATATTTACTCCTTATGGGCATTAATTGTTGGAATGGTTGTATTTCCTCTGACAAGAATCTTTTGTCTTCATGCTGCTGTAGATTGCAAGAGCATCATTAACACCAGAATCTACCTATATAGCTATGCCAGCTGCTTCATGGCTTGATGATTTTCTTGTATGGATATCTCCAGAAGCTTTTGGATGCTGTAGGAAGTTCACAAATGGGAGTTATTGCCCCCCTGATGATCAGGTTGTTTTATAATCTTTCACAGAAGCTGGCTTTAATTCTGGCATGAAAATTTGAGCATATTTTTGCCTACTATGATGGTCACATGGCTGCCACTTCCTATGCAGTTCATATGGTCATTAAATTCTATTATGGATTTTGTTGTGGAAAGACATAAGATATGAATTTAATCTCAAATATCTACTTTCACTGTGTAATATTTTTGATATGTAATGACTTAAAATCAAATGGTAATGGCACCACCAGTGTTCAATATAAGGCCAATTGCAAGCCCATGTTGCTGATTATTGCAGATGATTGTGTGGTGTGACCATGGTAATTATGGGAATTTTGCGATGAAAATGTACCTTTTCATTTTCTGCTCTTCTTCTTATTGCTTCTCATTGGTGTCATTATTTATTCTCATTACATACCACTGAATAATGCTGAAGCTGATTCTTTTTTCCTGTGTCGCCCAGTTTCCTTGTTGTTCATCTGATACAGGCTCATGTGGTCTTGGTGGGGTGTGCAAAGATTGTACTACGGTAATCCACATTCTGTTCTTCTTGAAATTTTATTAAACAATTTCTGCCCATTTACCTTTGAAATGATTTGTGCTTGACTGTCAATTATCAAGGCAGTAGCATCTATCATTTCTCATTTATAGCAGGATCAACTACTAATAACTCTTGGAATTTTTCAGTGCTTCCGTCACTCCGATCTGAATAATGATCGTCCATCTACATCACAATTCAAGGAGAAACTCCCATTGTTCCTCAATGCTTTGCCCTCTGCTGATTGTGCCAAAGGTGGCCATGGTGCTTACACTAGCAGTATAGATCTGCAAGGTTTGCTGAGTTGGAAATTTGTTCTTTCAATCCAGTTCAGTAAATTTAGGGAAAGTTGCAAACACAAATGCATGCATTAAAATAGTTCGTCTGCATGCCATATGGTTGCTTGTTATTTGAATGGGTATAAATTCCTCACCCCCCCGCCTCTCCTTTTCAGGCTACGAGAATGGTGTTATTCAAGCATCATCCTTCCGCACATATCACACGCCTCTTAACAAGCAGGTAGGCAGTGATTTCTAATGGTAAATTTTGCTCAATGTGATATGTTTCTTGTTCCTGTGTAAAGACCTTAACATTTTCTGCATCTCATTCTAGATTGACTACGTCAATTCAATGAGGGCTGCTCGAGAGTTCAGTTCAAGGGTTTCTGATTCTTTGAAGGTAAAAAATCAGAGAAAGTGAATACCACATGGTCTGACTGATGCTATATTTTTTAAAATAAATTATCCTTGTCGGATTTTTTAATCTTGTTTTTCCCCTATGATAGGAGGGTCAACTTTTGTTGCTTCTTTTGTATGATACTAGCTCTGTGCTCATTGAAGGACTGGTTTTTTATAAATTTATTTTTTGCAGAAGACTTGTCTCATAGTTGGCTGTATGCTAGTAAGGCTGTCTCTTAAATGATATTTGTTTTCTGGTGCAGATGGAGATCTTCCCATACTCTGTATTTTATATGTTTTTTGAACAATACCTTGATATATGGAGGACCGCATTGATCAACCTTGCCATAGCTATTGGTTAGTAATCTTTAGAAATCCTTAAACTGGCATGTTCTTTTTTGTGAGGAGTTCATGGATTGCATGCTTGGGGTTTTTACCTCACTTTCTTGCATTCTTGAAGATAACCTGTCTTCTCTTTATTTCACAAATTACTTTTTTTTTTTTGCTGAGGAGCTAGGCATTTGTTTGTTATTCTTCTATACTTGTATTCAACAAAATTTCAAGCCTTTAAGAGATTGTTTTGTTGATTTTGTATTACCTGTGCCTATATCTTTAATCATTAAATGTATCACACAGTGGTTTGATGATAATGACCCGGAGATCTGAAACAAAAAAGCAGTGTGTGGGCTGTCTGAGTAAAACATTTACTGATGCATATTTGTACCTTAAACCTTTATTGTTGTTTGGTTTTTAACAAATCCAAATGAATTATTTGGTTTAGTATAACTGTTAGTCATTTTCTCTTCTATAAAGCCTCAATTTATTTGGTGATGTACCAGGAGCTGTATTTGTTGTTTGCTTGGTCATCACTTGCAGGTCAGTGTTCTATTTGCCCATATTCACCTTTTCATTGACAAAAAAAATACTGGCTTCAGTGTTCGGTTCTTCTTTCCAGATGAACTGCTGTATTGGAGAATGACTTCGTGATTATTTTGTTTCCTAACTTTCTTTAAAATGTAGTTTATGGAATTCTGCGATCATTTTGCTGGTGTTGGCAATGATAGTCGTGGATCTGATGGTAACTCTGCTTCCTTTATCATTATCTATGTATTTTTCATTTTATTTGCAATAATTAACTTGTTCTGCCCAAGCATAATCTCTCTGCTTACAAGATGAAACTCCACAGGGTGTGATGGCAATTCTGAATATTCAACTGAATGCAGTCTCTGTTGTCAACCTTGTCATGTCAGTGGGCATTGGTGTTGAGTTTTGTGTGCATATAACACATGCTTTCTCGGTTAGCATCGCATCATTCTCCATTTTATTTGTATATTGTCTACTTTCCTTCAATGGAACTTCAAATTCATTCTTTCATTTCGTTCAGTTAAAAGAAAAATAGATGGAATCTGCATCTGGTTATTTTGGCTTGGTAGTTAACATGTTATTTAGAACCCATTACATATCGCATCAGAATATTTAATTCACTAGTAGTTAATTAATAACGCAACAAGGGAATTTGTTTCCCTCCCGAATGTGGAAACTTCATGCTTTCGGCTCTAAGGTTTTCTTGATGCACTGTCACACCTTTTCTTTGGCTTCATGTTCTTAAACAGGTGAGTTGTGGTGATAGAGACCAGCGAGTAAGGGATGCTTTGGGTACAATGGGAGCTTCTGTCTTCAGGTTCCTCTTTTCCCTCTGGCTCATATTATGAACTAGATTGCTGAGACCTCTGTGCTGCTCACTCTGTTGATACCTACTAATTAGCCATAACGCAACTATAGGCCGATTTGATTGACACCTCTTGAATTATTATTTTCTGATTTCAACCCACAAATTATAGGGTCTTTTGATTGGCACTTCCCCTTCTGTTAGATTCTGTCCATCTTAATCATTAAATATCACTTGCAAGTCACGTGTTTCCCTAAAAAACCACCCAAAGATCATCGGAAGATAAAAATAAAATAAAAAAATCAAGGCGGCTTGATTTATGATAATTTTATTATATTGTGGGAAGATCACATAACATGCGCCACTCACATGTTATTTAAAGAAGTTTGATGCAGTCTCCCTTTTTCCAAGAGATACACCATAAAAGAAGTAAATTTTAAAAATAGAAAGGCAAGAAAGGGAAAAATTATAATGTCTTTTACACCCCATTAATGCATAGATCATTGCAAGCATGATTCTTAGCTCAAATCACCTACTTTTATTTCAACGTGGAGTTCTGTATTAATCACAACCATCTTATTGAAAAATGGTCTCTGCCATGTAATTTTGCAGTGGCATCACGTTAACAAAGCTAGTTGGCGTGATTGTTCTTTGCTTCTCAAGGACGGAAGTTTTTGTGGTTAGTGTCCCTCCATTCAAATACCCATCACAAGAGCTAATATTTCCCAGTTTGTTTAACATCTCCCTCTCGTGTTCTGCAGGTTTATTACTTCCAAATGTACCTCGCACTGGTTCTTCTTGGTTTCTTGCATGGGCTGGTGTTCTTACCGGTAAGCTTGTTGAGTTTCCAAATCCCTCTTCACTTCATTGTTACCATCTAGCTTCTTTTCTGGATCAATCATAAAATAGATGTTGGTGGCTATATTTCAGTGACAAGAAAAATGTAGCATGTTCATATACCTAGATCGAAGTTGGACAAACACATCAATCAATAAAAAGTTGTCTCATCTTTTAGGAACCAAACTTCGGGGAAATCTGAGGTTTTCAATTTTGCCTTAGGAAGGGTTTGTAAATTTTCATCTCGCATTCTTGTAGAACAGATAAGAGAACGCTATCTTCCCCTGGATCAACTGTTTGCAGGTTGTTTTGAGCATGTTCGGTCCACCTTCAAGATGTAAACTTGTCGAGAAGCAAGAAGACCGGCTATCAGTTTCCTTGAGGCCCTGAGAAGCTGTAAGCTGTAATGCTGTATCATAGTTCTTTTTGTAGGTTAACCAATATGCTCTTCTTCTTCTTTTCTTTTCTTTTCTTCGAGATACTAAAGTTTAATATATAGTTAGTGAAGCAAAAACGCTCAAAATGGGTCCTTAAATATGTAAAGTACAGAGTGTTTTTCCAGGAAGAAAATGGTTGGGCTGCAAGGTTACAGATTTGTCTATTTTCTTTCGATGCACACTTGGCTGTTGATTCCAATCGATTGTGCTTCATTTCCTTTGATCTGTCCCGTTATCTTTTGATCTTTGCCTTTCTTTCTATTAGTGAATTCCTAGAATG
>Ga0325414_1002041_pt1 | contig 20118 bp, 18 predicted proteins | sample PopdelMetagenome_8_FD_206183 | JGI IMG/M metagenome (GOLD analysis project Ga0325414, IMG submission 206183) | Populus deltoides microbial communities from Bellville, Georgia, United States - Leaf-PdKOR-R3 | ecosystem: Host-associated > Plants > Phyllosphere > Phylloplane/Leaf | place: USA... | reverse complement strand
ATTGTGTTGTTGTTAACTATAATTTATACAATAAACCTCCCTGTGGTTCGACCCCGGTCTTGCCGGATTATTTATTACTTCGACACTCCTGCACTTGGGAGAAGACATCAATCTTTTGGTCGTGTCAGGCGCACTCGAAAGGAGGTAGGGTTAGAAAATGCACTACCTGAGAAGTGAGGGCTCAAAGGCGCACTTGAAATGAGGTAGAGTTAGAAAACACACTACCTGAGAAATGGTGGCTCAAAGGCACACACAAAAAGAAGTGAGGGCTCAAAGGTGCACTCGAAATGAGATAGGGTTAGAAAACGCACTACCCAAAAGGTGATGATGAAACACAGATCTAACAATGTTGAAAATAATGCATTATGATCAATATGCATGTACACGTACCTGAGAAATATAGGTCCCCTATTTCTTCATGGTGTCTTTCCTTTCTCAAAAGTTGGAGTATTGGTAGTAAACTTCGATGGCTTTTTTGCTCTTGCTTACTCGAGTCCTATCTTTTGATCTTGACCTCTGGGAAGGGCTTGATATCATTCTGCTTCTTTGTCCTCCACCCTTCATCTCAAGGGTTGCCAAATTTGCTCGACGGTTTTCTTAGAAAGGGAATCATGGAGCCAGCCTTACCAGGAGTTTTTGATTGCCCTCCAGCTTGATCATGCCCCCAAGTATTCAATTCGTGTTTAGGGATGAGGCTATGTGAAGGAAGGTTTGGCCAGGAGTTGTTTTTATCCAGAAATTTTGAAATTTCACAGCTATTCCAGACACAGAAATCATTTTGACATTGATTCAAAGCAAACTCATTTTGAAGAAATTCAAGTGATTCTTTTGGAGAGGTTTTCAGATGTGATGAAAACTTTTTGTTTTGCTTTTGACGAAAATGTGAAGAACACGAAGTGACATCTGGTTGGTCACAAAAGGTTTAAATTTCAATTTGAGGGTTACAGAGAACCGATTTTCAAAGCATTTATTTTATTTGCATGAATAATGATTGGTTCGCATGAGAAAGCACTGCCTACCGATCTAGATTGCTTGTCTTTGATCAGAAAGGGCTTGATTATGCACGTAATATAGGCTTGGGCTATTGGTTATGAAGAGAAAATGATATTTACAAGCTCAAAAAGTATTTAAGGGATTTCAAGACTAAGGATCACTTGTGCTTGTTTCTTGACCTTTTGTCTTTTGAATTGTCTTTTCAAAATGGGCTATCGTGCCCTCCATTGTTGGGCTTGGGCTCTTTCTCTTTGTTTTTGTTTTCTTCATATGGTTTTGAGCATCATCATATTTTATTTTTTTTGCTCAAAATTTTTTAGATCCTTTGGATTTTTCTTCATAGCCCCATCTTTGTTTGGGTACCTTTGATGATTTGAGAATTTTCTTTTATGCCCCCTAGTGTTGCTTGGACACTTTCAATCATTAAGGCTTTTTCTATGTCATCACACTTGCCCCTAGTGTGGGGTGTGATCCTAGCCAATGTTATTTATCTCAAGAAAAGCAATAAGCTCAAAAGGGGACTACAAATGATATAATTTAGCCTCGTGAAAGGATTATCAAAGAAAGCCTTTCTTCATTTCAAACTCATGCACTTAGGATTGGTAAGCTTTATTTTCATGCGAGTATGCAACGTGATTTCTCATTATTCATTCAAATACAACTCAACTTTGTAGTCACTTTATGGTGTTTTTTTTTTTAGGTTTTTTAGGTGTATGGTTACCTTTCTAAGGAATCACCTGAATTTCCAAAACTCGTTTGTTTTGGACAAACACCAACATGATTTCTATTTTTGTACTAAACTTTGAATTCCTAAAAATTCTTGTGAATATGCGAGATCATGCATAATTTAGGAAGAAAGGGGAAACACACCAAAAGATTTTCGACGCAATGGTTTCATGTTTAAAGGTTATGCTCAATGTGTTATTTGCATGAAACCACAACAAAAATGAAGGCATGTCATGAATACAGGAAAACACATGATCTTATTAACAAGAAAGGCTCATTGGACAGGAAAAGTCTTGTGGAATTTTGAGCCAAATTACCAACAAAAACTGGAACAGGTTAAAACAAAAAATCAAGAAGTTTTGCAGGCATGATCTAACATAGGTAATTTTTTTTTCGACAGAGCAAGAACAGGCTCCATTCTGCAACTGTGGTGCAATTCCCCTTCGGTCAGCTTTCCCATAAAAGCTTTTATGGAAATGTTGTATTGTGTTGGGGCTCTTGACCGTGTTTGCCCCCAATTTCTTCAGGCTGAGTCAATGTTGGGGTTTGAACAAAGATGATAGATTAGTCGGAAGGAACTTCCCTAGAGTTATTTCTATGTATTTACTTGAGTAAGCCAGACACGAGTTAAGCTTTTCTTCAGAGACTCCAACTTTTCTTGAAAATGGACGTTACGACGAGCACAATCTTCATCTTCTGGGTTTTTCGCTCAAAGTCGGGTGTTGTAAACTCGTAAGGGACCTACTTTTCATCCCGGTGCATGCATGACAAATGTATGAACATGTAATCTAGATGATGAACTCGCCCTTCGAGGGGTGACATATGGTCGTAACTCTTGTATGATGAAACAAGGATCGTGATTCTTGCCCAAACTCTACAATGAAAATTTTCTGAGTGACGACCATTATGTCACCCACAAGTCTTGAGTTCAAGATGCTTCAAGAAGGGTTTGCCCTGATGCAAATAACAATAGCACATATAACCTAAGGATAGGTTCTATTCATTATGTGAACATGGATAGGTTTTCTATTTGGTCTCAAAAGGGTCTCATATCTGTCCAGTGACGATCTTCGTAAAGACAGTGTAGGGGCGTTGCAGGAAATGGTTAAGTACGTATACCCACCATTATCAAGCAGGCACTCAGATATGAGTTGGGTTTTCACGCATCTGAACCCTGACCAATAGTCTTAGGGCAGATCGCTAGTTCCCCACCTAACCTAGAAGCTTATGTGTGCTTTAAAAAATAAAGGCATGTGATGCATGAGACAATTCTACAAAATGCATGGATAAAACAAAAATAAAACAAGACAAAAGTGCAAAAATTTAAACATATCAAAAACACAAAACTTAGTCCAATATTGTCAGAAACAGTACCTTCCCTAGTGGAATCGCCATTCTATCGTACGTCACCCGCATGGCATCAGTTTGGCGATTTTTTGTTAATTCGTTTGCTTTGGTTCGTTGGTTGGGAGTCGCCACCTAGTAATTATGAAGGCTACTAGGAAACCGGATGTACTGGCCTTGTCAGAGATTCGCGGGTAGGGACTGGTTATGGTTAAGGAAGGTATTAGCAACCCTAACGCACCTTACCTAAGGTAAGCTGCTTCGTGGCTTTGACGTGTTAAAGAAGTTTTAAAATTTTGTCTTTTAATCAGATATTAGAAATACAAGTTACGTATAAGTTAATAATTCTAGACCGTGAGCAAATCAAAATATTAAATTCTTCTTTAATCTTTGCAATTTTATGATAAAAAAATATATTCATAAAAAATACAAACAACATATTCACTTTCACTATATTTTTTTTTCTCTTTTCCCTTTTTTCTTTTTTCTTTTCTTTTTTACATCCACATTACAAATTATAAAAATTCAAAACTAAACAAAAATAATTACATTAAACAATTTAAAAATTACAAAATAGCCCCTAAAAACTCCAGCAATTGCAGGGAAGTCCTTTTGGAACTACAGGAACAGTGGCGGCGCGTCTTCCCACGCACCATCGCCACTGGCGGCGTGTGGGTTCACGCGCTGCCGCGAGAAAGGTCGGAAAGCAGGTGGGTCTGGCTCAGCTTCCTTTCCTTTTCCCTTCTCTGCCGGTGGTGACACCCAACGTCACCTGCAAAAGAACAAAAACCCAGCAAACAGTCGATTTCAATCCATTTTAGTCTAGATTTGCTTCTCTCCCTTCTCATTTTCAGATCTGCTCCTCTCTGCATATTGTTTTTGTTTCCTTTTCTTCTGTTTTAGATGGCTAGTGGTTGTGGGGGGGAGCTGTCGGTGGTGGTCGCTGCGTTGACGGTCTTCACTCCTGTTGGTGGCAGCGGTGGTCGGCTAGTTCTCGGTCTTCTCCTTCCTCTGATCTGGTGGCTGTCATTCATGGCCGCTAAAGCCACGATGGAGATGATCTTGCTGGCGGTGTTGAGGCGGAGGAATGGACAAATCGGTGGGTGTCGGTGCTGGTGCTGTTGCTAAGGGAAAGAAATGCTGAAGGCGGCTGTTCACGATGGCTGATAAGGCGATCGTGAGTTTGTGGCCGATTGAAGAGAAGCTAGGAGTTGCCGGGTCTGTGAGGTGGCGGCTGTTGTTGGGGTTGTCTAGGGTGAGAGAATGGCTGAGGGGGGCGGCGTTCTGGTTTGTAGGAAAAAGGAGATGAGGGATTGGCTAAGAGAGGGGAAAGTGTAGGTGGTGGCTGGGAGAGGAGAAGGGGAGCTCTGGTTTCTGTCGTGTGTGTGGCTGAGGGAAGAAGGAGTTGGAGACAATGTGGAGGAGGGAAAGGAGGGATAACTGTCGGTCGGGAAAAGGCTAGGGGGAAAGGGCTTGAACGGTTGGTTTCGGAGAGAAAAAAAATCCAGCCGGGTAGGGGGCGGCTCTTTGGGTAGATAGGTTTAGGGTTAGGTTTTCCCTTTCAAAATTGCCCCCCCTTTGAGTTTGTTGAGGAGACTAGTATTTATAGGTAAAAATGTTGCTAGGTTTTCAAACTTGGTCCCTCAACTTCCTTTTTTTTTTGTAAATTTGATTTTTCTTGATATTTTTGTATTTTTTTGAAAACGAGCAATATCAACGTCGACTCGATGAGGAAAATCAATGATTTTAAAAATAACACGTGAAAAGTCGAACGCGTTCGAAAGACCCTTAAAAATTTAAATTCTTTTTAGACGACGTTGAAAATGCTAAAATGATGAAAATATATTAAAAACATATTTTTTTGGATTTTCGTTGTTTTTCTCTATTTTTGGATTTTTTCTGAAAATTTATCAAAACATGGATAAAAAATTGGGTAGCAACAAGGTAAATTACCCAATTCATGACCTAGAACTTGCAGCGGTGGTGTTTGCCTTAATAGTATGGAGACATTATTTGTGTGGGACACAAATTCAAATCTTTGCAGACCATAAAAGTTTGAAGTATTTGATGTCACAGAAGGAGCTGAACATACGACAGAGAAGATGGGTAGAGTTAATCAAAGATTATGATTTTGTTATTGACTACCATCCTGGTAAGGCTAATGTAGTAGCCAATGCCTTGAGTAGGAAGGGAAAAGTAGTGATGAGTGAGATGGAGCTTAAGGAATAAGAAAGTATAGTGGAATTAAAGAAAATGGGCTTGCAGCCAAGTGTAGGGCTCGAGGGATCATTGTTAGCTCAGTTAAAGGTCTGATCTGTGCTTCGAGACAAGGTCTTGGTGGCTCAACAGGCAGATGGGAAGGTAAAAGAGATCAAGGTGAGGGTAACCAAGGGTATGGAGACATCATTTCAAATGTTATCCGATGAGCTAATAGCTATGGGTAGACAAATTTATTTACCTGAGGATAAGACTTTGAAAGATGAAGTATTAAGAGAAGCTTATGAATATCGATTTGCTACTCATCTTGGGAGTACAAAGATGTATAGGGATTTAAAGGAATACTATTGGTGGCCAAATATGAAGAGGGAAATAATAGAATTTGTGTCAAACTATGGGATATGTCAACAAGTAAAGATAGAACACCAGAAACCTGCAGGGGAATTTCAATCATTATCAATTCTAGAATGGAAATGGGAGGATATTTCTATGGATTTTGTGACAGGATTGCCCAGGGGAAAGAAGGGGAATGATGCCATATGGGTGATTGTGGATCGACTAACGAAATCTGGTTTGTTTTTGCCTATGAAGATGACTGACTTGGTGGATAAGCTGGCAAAACTGTATGTAAATGAAGTAATTAGACTTCACAGAGTGCTAGTTTCAATTATATTGAATCAGGATCCAAGGTTCACATCCAGATTGTGGCCTAGCTTATAACGGGCAATGGGGACAAGGTTAAATGTGAGCATAACATTTCATCCTTAGACGGATGGTCAATCTGAAAGGATCATTCAAAATCTTGAGGATCTCCTAAGGTCCTGTGTGCTAGAGTTTGTAAGAAATTGGGAGGATCTCCTGCCCTTGGTGGAGTTTACTTATAATAATAGCCATCAAGCTACTATTGGTATGGCTCTATATGAAGCATTGTATGGGAGGAAATGTCGTACCCCAATTTGTTGGGAGGAAGTAGGAGAAAGGAAGCTTTTGGGACTTGAAATGGTACAACTGACAACTGATAAGGTGAGGGTGATAAAAAAGAGGATGAAGGAAGCCCAAGATAGACAAAAACGTTACGCAGATAACCGAAGAAGGCCTTTGGAATTCCAAGTGGGGGATAAGGTATTTTTGAAGGTGGCGCCTTGGAAAGGCATCATTCGATTTAGAGTAAAAGGGAAATTAGCCCCAAGATATATTGGCCCTTTTGAGATTAAGGAGAGAATCGGGCTAGTTGCCTATCGATTAGAATTGCCTGTATATTTAGATAAGATTCACAATATGTTCCATGTGTCATTGTTTTTTTGATCAAATGTAAGAATATTATAAATCAAAAAGAGCAAGACAAGCTTGCAGTACAAGCTGGAAATCAGCAATACAAAAGGACATACAAATCCAGGCAAAGGGAACATACTCCCTTGCAAAAACCACAGTAAGATCAGCGGGAACAGACTCCCTTGAAAAAGGGAACAAGATCCCATATACAAATAGCATGAACATCCTTCATGCAGGGAACAAAATTAAAAAGCCTTGAGGGCCATGTCCCCACTAAGCCGAACCAGAAGCCATCAAACAGCAAACCAGCGCCAAGACAGCCTGGGCCAACTAATTTCTAAGTGGCAGCACCAAAGGGAACAGATTCCCTAGAGCCAGCAACAAGCGTGGACCACAAACTTCAAGCCAATTGCATGAACCAAAGCCCCACAACAGGGCACACCAGGACCTGCAGGAGACCCCACAACAGAGCTCAAACAGAACAGAGTATACCAACAAAGACTAACCAACCCAACCAGCTGGGCCACAAGCACAACTGTACAATAACCTGCCAAGCAACAGCAGCAAGCAAGAGGACCCCACAACAGGGCATATACACACCCAACAGCAACAATTCCGGCCAGCAGGCCACAAAGCCAACAGGCCCCAGCCATCAAAGCAGCAGGCAAGAAAACATCCAGTAGAATGAGCAGCAACATCCTGCAACCCAAACCAGCAATACAAAACAACACAGCAATATGACTGCACCAATAGGAAGACATGCCTGTAAAGGCAACACTAGAATACAAAACTAAAAAACCTAAATAGACACAAGGATATAGTCCTTGGCCACCATTCTGCAATATCATAAAATATATCAAAGGGAGGAGGATGGGGTTGAAGCTGTGCCTCTCTGGATTCTAGAATCAGTCGAGGAGGAGCTGTTGGAAGGACCAATCTTTCCAAACAATCCTAATCTGCCAAAAGCAGAGGCAGCGACTTTGCTCCTTGTCAAGTATTGCCTCCTTGGAGGTAATGTGGTAACAGTGTCACGGCGATCTTTAGAGACTAGAACAACCTGAGGAGAGTCAGCAGAAACATCAGGGGATCTAGGCTGAGAAGCCATTTTTGCCCGTTTGCGCACAGAACAATCAGCTCGCTCTTCAACAGCTACAGCTGCCTCAGCAGCCATTGGATCAACCTCCGGTTCTCCTTGAGGTTCCTCCCTAAAGGACTGCTTTTCAACAGCCTATGTATCAGCTGAGGGAGAAGTGTATCCGGAGGGAGCAAAAGCTGTGGGAGGGGGCTTTTTGCGCTTGTAGCTGGAAGATTTAGTGCAAGCATAATTGGAATGTCCTAGAGTTTAACATTGCTTGCAAAACTGTGGCAAAGATTCATATGACACTACCTGGGATATGGAAACACCATTGGGGAGGGTGATGTTGATCAATGATGGTAAGTCAGCAAGTAAATCAACCTCAACCAGCACTCGGGCATAAGAGAGCCGAGTTATAGAGGCTGTTGGAGAATCAACATGCACTGGCTTCCCTATCACACTTGCTAGCTTAGAAAGACACAATGATGACCAGCACTGAAGAGGCAAATTAGGGAATTTGACCCAAACTGGTAGCCGAATCATATCAGAAGTATCAAAATCAAAATAAACAGGCATATGTTTTAATATCAAGAGCCGGCCAAACACATGGTAAGGCCCTCTATTAAGCACAGCAAGCATGTCCAATTCAGAAGTGAACTTGAAAATAAGCCACCCAGAATCGTGCATGGAGAAATTCACATTACATTTCTAGGTAGAATGAACATATTTAGAGATGGACGTATATCCTGGGAACTTCCCAGCTATGAACCCAATTAAACTAAACTGCCACAATTCTTTATATCCTCCCAAATCAGAGTCTAGGAAATGACAGGACGATGTAGCAGTAAACTCAGTGAAATGCATCAAAGAGGAAGACGATGGAACTGTGGTACTTGGATGGTGCTTGGCCTTATGCTGGGGGAGTCAGCGAAGGAGCAACTCCAACCATCGGGTTACCAGCGCCAAACCGTGAGCTCAAAGAACCAAACTCAACAGAGGGACCACGTTGTGGTCTAATAGGGATAGGGTAGGTTGAAGGATGTGCACAGGGCTTAGAGGAAGATGATGGAGGAGCAGCTGGGGGTGTGCACTGGATATCCCTCTTTCGATTCTTCATGCGAACCCTAGCTTCACAATTGGAAATAACAACATCTGCAAGAGTAATTGTTGTTCGTGGAGGGACAGAGGGGGGTGAGATGGACCGAGATGGACCTGAGGAGTGATGTCCACGTGGGGAAACACTTCGACTCAAAGTTCGCTGGGCATTTGATGAAGAAGGGTGCGTCTTGCAGGAATCATAATCTCGCTGGGCAAACTGCAGCACCGATGATTTTTTCATAGACTTGGCCATGAACTAATTATGCCAAAAGACTATGAGAAGAGCCAAAGAGAGTGCAGAGAACAAGAGATCAAACGTTGCACGAGAAAATGGAGAACGTGAACAGTAGCGAATTTTCCACTTCCTGCAACCGAGAGCTTCTCTCTCTTCTTTCTCACTCCGACTGAGAGTTCTTTCTTGTTCCATGTGTCATTGTTGTGAAAGGCCAAGATAGACCCTTCACAGGTATTGCCACAAGTTCCAATGAAGATTAAAGGGGATCTGACCATGAAAACTAAGCTCGTCATGATCTTAGATCGAGATGAGAAGTTATTGAGGAATAAGAGAGTTCCCTTGGTAAGAGTATTGTGGAGAAGCTCCCGAATAGAAGAAGACACATGGGAAAGAGAATTCAAGATGAAGGAGAAGTTTCTGCATTTATTCTCCGATATAGGTACGTAACTTGAATTTTGAGGATGAAATTTTTATTAGGAGGGGAGAATGTAAATCCCGGGAAAATCAAGGCTGGATTAAATTAAAGAAATAAACTAAACTAAAAGAAATGGGGTCAAAATGAATACACTTAAATAAAATGAGGTCTAAATAATAATAATAATAATAATAATAATAATAATAATGATGATGATGATGATGATGATAATGAATAAAGATTTGCAGCTATCATAAAGAGAGGAAAGAGGGAGTTTTTGTATCCATTTTTACAAACCAAGAGAAAGACAAAAAAAATTAAAATTAAAATTCTAAGAACCCATCCAAGATTAAGGGTTATACGTAAAATAAACACTGGTGGGCAAGGAATTAACAAGAAATTTTGAACAAAAAGAGAAGAGGGGAGGGCCAGCTGTCATTAGAAAGAAAAGGAGGGAGTTTAAGATCAAAACCTTGATTCGTACCGGGTAAGGTGTTCTAAACATGGTTTTATGAGTCGTTTTAAAGTCAATTATAAATTGATGTCAGGATGTTGAATTATAGTTCTTAGACTTGGATTGAGGGAAAAGTATGAGTCGCTAAATTTAAATAACTTCATGCGTTGTGTGTAAATGGAAAGGCTGATGAATCTGGACAGTTTTGTCTCTTCACTTTCAGAGGGATTTCGGGTAGGAGGATGAAGGAATTTAGGATCAGGTTCCTCCATAGAAATTGTAGTTTAGATGTTGACTAACTAAGAAAAATTGGTTTTGCTCAATTTAGAGTTATAGAACTCCAGCTATGGGTCACCAACCGAGACTGGGTCATGAAAGACCATGTAAGGTAATAGGTCTGGTTTGTTGATAAACAATTTTGACTGCCTTGGAGGCAGATATGGGTTCTCTTTTCTTAGAGAACTTGTAGCTTCTGTCTTAGCTTTCCAACGAGACTAATCTCGCTTGAAATAGAGTTCTATAACTCTAGATATAGTTGAACATCTGAGGAGAAGTTGGACACTAACAGTTCAATGTCTAGACAGTAACAGTTTACTGTCTACACAGTAACGGTTTAAAAACAAGACAGTACCAATTCACTGTCTAGACAGTAATGGTTCAAAAACAAGACAGTAACAGTTCAATGTCTAGACAGTAACAGTTCAATGTTAGACAGTAATGGTTCAAAAACAAGACAGTAACAGTTCAATGTCTAGACAGTAACAGTTTAATGTTTAAATAGTAATAGTTCAAAAACTAGACAGTAATAGTTCAAAAACAAGACAGTAACAGTTCAATGTCTAGACAATAACGGTTCAATGTCTAGACAGTAACGGTTCAAAAATAAGACAGTAACAATCCAAATATAAAAAGAGGAATGATAACTATGGTCGGACAAATAACAACAATATTAATGGGTGAAATGAAAAAAAAACATAAAATAATAAGAAATGACTGAAAGAAAGACTTATTGGCTGTTGATATGGTTACTATAAAACATATCCTTGGCCAAGAAAAATTTATGAGATAAACCTATGATTTGCAGGAGGGACCACAGGTGTGGTGCAACAGCAGCAGCAAGGGAGCACGAGTAGAGCTTCTATTGCAGGTAGGTGAATCGCACCTATACTTTCTAAGTTAAATTCCATGATTTTATATATATTACCGATGTGAAATGTGAATTACTGAATGTATGTGTATTCAAGGTGAAAGGTTGTTGTGTAAATTGTTGGGTGGTGAAATCATCATGGACAAAAGAAATATGAGAAGAGTGATTTGAGGCATGAACTAATATACATTTAGTGTATGTTAGGATCCCGGGTAAGGGGATCCAGCATGTATCGACTGGCATGCATTTAGTGTATGTTAGGATCCCGGGTAAAGGGATCCAGTATGCATTGACTGGCATACATTTAGTGTATGTTAGGATCTCGAGTAAGGTGATCAAGCATGCATTGACTGGCATACATTTAGTGTATGTTAGGATCTCGGGTAAGGGGATCACCATGTAACAACTAGCATACATTTTGTGTATGTTAGGATCTCGGGTAAAGGGATCAAGCATGCATTGACTGGCATACATTTAGTGTATGTTAGGATCTCGGGTAAGGGGATCACCATGTAACAACTAGCATACATTTAGTGTATGTTAGGATCTCGGGTAAGGGGATCACCATGAAACAACTAGCATACATTTAGTGTATGTTAGGATCCCAGATAAGGGGATCACCTTGCATCGACTCCTATAGGGTGATGATGGTTGATACTAGTGGAAATCATGTTTGATTTTATAAAGTCTGGAATGGAGGTTGATGATGGAAGAGGGAACGATTATTAATAGTTGAATAAGGAAGAGATTCTAATGAAAAACCAGAAGGGAGAAGTGAACAAAATATGAATGCATGTTACTTTTTGTTAAATTGTTAGATATCCATGTTGTTATATTTATTGTGATATTCACATTTCAATAATATGTATTTGTTTCAGGATCATCACATGCACGACAGGAGTAGATTCTAGTTTGTGTTCCCTTCTTGTAATCTAGGTTCTAGGGAGTATACCCTTACATTTTGTAAACATGAAAATGTTTGTATAATTGAATTTGTATAATTAATGTTTAAATTTGAATGAATGAACTTAACCCCGTAGTTCATATAACCATATTTAATATCTACGTGCTTATATTTTATTCATCCATGATAATAGTTTGTTATATAATGTATACCTTAAATATTAGGGTTGCTAGGTGTGATAATATTATGGAATTGAAAACCTAGGATGATTGATTCGGGATCGAGTTATGTGATGCGAGTTATTAGAAGTGTAAACAGGTTACATGTCGATAACTTGGAACCTTCCGGTATAGGGGGGACCTTGTTGAAATTTTGGTAGATGTTAATACGCAGACCATGAATATATATATATAAAAATAAGAAATGTTTTTGAATTACTCTATTTTTCGGGTGGCGTGAGATTGTTGTTTTTATCTCGGTATAGGGGGGCTATTACAGTTGGTATCAGAGCTTTAGTTGCTATTCCAGGGGGCAAGAATAATCATATGATTTTGAAATGTGTTTCAGGATGGTGAGAACAAGGCAAGGAGCCAGGATTGATCCATCCCCAGTTCGGGAAAGTGACTAGAGTTTTCGTAATGAAAATGATCCAGATTGGGATCCCTTGGCAAACACCTTCTCTCATATACCTGTAGCATCAATGTACTTAGAAGGGGACGAGCCAGTGAGACTTCGAGATGATTCCATGTTGTACCAAGTGTTATTCTAAAAGCCCTTTTTGATCAAGTAAGCAATTTGAACCGATAAATGGCGCTCTCAAAACTGGAAGAGTTTTCCTATAAAGGTCATGGCTTCATGGATTAAGCTACTTGTTATTATGCATGTTGATAAAATTGATGCTAAAAGAGGGAAACAATTTTTTTTTTTATAAAGCCTCAAGTTTTGACTTGCATATTTTTGTTTTTTGAAATATATACAGAAGGTCACTTCATTACAAACCATCAAAAAGATATACCCAAAATCAGAATCTAAAATCGATACAAAGAAACATAAAAAAGCCATTGTAATCTTACAACGGGTCAATTTTTGTTTTCAAAGTGCCATTGAGCCCTCTCTTTCTTTTGAGTATGCCTTTGAGCCCTCACTTCCTTTTAAGTATGCCTTTGAGCCACCATCTTTTAGGTAGTGTGTTTTCTAACCCTACCTCCATTTGAGTGCGCCTTTGAGCCCTCACTTCCATTTTTGAGTGCGCCTTTGAGCCCTCACTCATCTTTTCTTGGGTAGGTCACCCATTATAATTCGACCATTCTTCATGTTTTTTTATCTGAGTAGGTCACCCATTACAATGAGACCACTCTTTCTTTTTCCACCTGGGTAGGTCACCCATTATAATAAGACCACTTTGAGTATGCTTGGGGAGGTCGCCCATGAAAATAGACCAGGGCAAGTGTATGTGTGGGTTGGTCGCCCCTGAAAATAGACCACTTTGAGTATGTGCGGGTAGGTCGCTCATGAAAATAGACTAGGGCAAGCGTGAGTGTGTGGGCTGGTCGCCCCTAAAAATAAACCACTTTGAGTATGTACTGGCAGGTTGCCCATTAAAATAGACTAGGGTAAGCGTGAATGTGTGGGCTGGTTGTCCCTAAAAATAGACCACTTTGAGTGTGTGTAGGCAGGTCACCCATGAAAATAGACCAGGGTAAGTGTGAGTGTGTGGGCAGGTCGCCCGTGAAAATAGACCATTTTCTTATAAAAATAGAGGGTCTGGAGACACACAAGATTTTGGTTCTGGTTAAAGGGGACTGGCGAAAGGAATCTCAGTTTAGCCTAACCACATATAGTATTTTGGTTCTGGTTAAAGGGGATCAGCAAAAGGAATCTCAGTTTAGCCTAACCACACACAGGATTTGGGTTCTCGTTAAAGGGGATTGGCTAATGGAATCTCAGTTTAACCGAACCACACACAACATTTTTTTTTAATCAAATGTTAGAGATTTTATAGATCAAAAAAGACTAGCTGGAAAACCAGCAAGCCAAATATACACATGTACAAAGCTAGCGGGAAAAGGCTCCCAACAAACACAAAAGAATTAATACAACCCAAGAAACAAACCATTGTTTATTTTAGGAACCCAAGGACACAGGTGCCTAGGATAACCGAGTGAAAACCACCTAAAAAAATAAACCAATCCACATTTACATAGGGAAAGTGACAACAATCGGAGACTTAAATCCATGGACCACCCGAAAATATAAAAAGTAGGACCAACAACGAAAACAAGCACGTATAAGCAGCATTTTGGTTTTGGTTCAAAGGGAATGATGAAAGGAATCTCAGTTTAGCCTAATCACACACAAGATTTGGGTTCTGGTTAAAGGGATTGGTGAAAAGAATCTCAGTTTAGCCTAACCACACACAGCATTTTGGTTCTGGTTAAAAGAGATTGGCGAAAGGAATCCCAGTTTAGCTGAACCATACATAGGATTTGGGTTTTGGTTAAAGGGGATTGGTGGAAGGAATCTTAGTTTAGCTAAATCACACACAGGAGTTTTATTCTGGTTAAAGGGGATTGGCGAAAGGAATCTCGGTTTAGCCCAACCACACAGGATTTTGGTTCCGGTTAAAGGGGATTGGCAAAAGGAATCTCAGTTTAGCCAAACCACACACAGGATTTGGCTTCTAGTTAAAGGGAATTGGTGAAAGGAATCTCAGTTTAGCCCAACCACACACAGGATTTGGCTTCTAGTTAAAGGGGATTGGCGAAAGGAATCTCAGTTTAGTCTAACCACTTCCAGGATTTGGGTTTTGGTTAAAGAGGATTGGTTAAAGGAATCTCAGTTTATCCCAACCACACACAGCATTTTCGCTATGGTTAAAGGGATTGGCGAAAGGAATCTCAGGATTGCAATAGGAATCTCAGTTTAGCCAAACCACACACAGGATTTTGGTTCTCGTTAAAGGTGATTGGCGAAAGGAATCTTAGTTTAGCCCAACCACAAAGAATATTGGTTCTGGTTAAAAGGGATTTGCGAAAGAGTTCTCAGTTTAGCCCAACCAGACATAGGATTTGGGTTCTTGTTAAAGGTAATTGACGAAAGGAATCTCAGTTTAGCCGAATCACAGCCAGGATTTTGGTTTCGATTAAAGCGTATTGGCGAAAGAAATCGCAGTTTAGCTGAACCACACACAGGATTTGGTTTCTTGTTAAGGGGATTGGCGAAAGGAATCTCATTTTAGCCCAGCCACACACAAGATTTGGGTTCTTATTAAAGGGAATTGACAAATGGAATCTCAGTTTAGCCGAACGACACGTAGGATTTTGGATCTTCTTAAAGGGGATTGGCAAAAGTATCTAAGTTTAGCCTAACCACACCCAAAATTTGGGTTCTGGTTAAATGGGATTGGCCAAATGAAACTCAGTTTAGCCTAACCACACACTACATTTTGGTTCTGGTTAAAGGGGATTGGCGAAAGGTATTTCAGTTTAGCTGAACCACACCCAGGATTTGGGTTCTGGCTAAAGGGGATTGGCGAAAGGAATCTCAGTTTAGCCCACCCACACATAGGATTTGGGTTCTGGTTAAAAAGGATTGGCGAAAGGAGCCTCAATTTAGCCTAACCACACACAGGATTTGGGTTTTGGTTAAAAAGGATTGGCGAAAGGAGCCTCAATTTAGCCTAACCACACACAGGATTTGGGTTTTGGTTAAAAAGGATTGGCGAAAGGAACCTCAATTTAGCCTAACCACACACAAGATTTAGGTTCAGGTTAAAGAGGATTGGCGAAAGGAATCTCAATTTAGTCCACCCACAGACAGCATTTTGGTTCTGGTTCAAGGGGATTGGCAAAAGAAATCTTAGTTTAGCCCAACCACACACATCATTTGGGTTTCTGGTTAAAGGTGATTGGTGAAAGGAATCTCAGTTTAGCCCAAGCGCACACAGGATTTTGATTCTTGATAAAGGGGATTGGTGAAAGGAATCTCTGTTTAGCCCAACCACACACAGGATTTGGGTTCTTGTTAAAGGGGACTGGGGAAAGGAATCTCAGTTTAGCACAACCACACACAGGATTTGGGTTCTTGTTAAAGGTAATTGGCGAAAGGAATCTTAGTTTAACCGAACCACACCCAGGATTTTGGTTTAGGTTAAAAGGTATTGGTGAAAGCAATCACAGTTTAGTCGAACCACACATAGGATTTGGTTTCTGGTTAAAGAGGATTGGCGAAAGGAATCTCATTTTAGCCCAGCCACACACAAGATTTGGGTTCTTATTAAAGGGGATTGGCAAATAGAATCTCAGTTTAGCCGAATGACACGCAGGATTTTAGATCTTCTTAAAGGGGATTGACGAAAGTATCTAAGCTTAGCCTAACCACACCCAAGATTTGGGTTCTGGTTAAAGGGGATTGGCGAAAGGAATCTCATTTTAGCCAAACCACACAGAATTTTGGTTCGCGTTAAAGGGGATTGGCGAAAAGAATCTCAGTATAGCCCACCCGCACACAGGATTTGGATTCTGGTTAAAAAGGATTGGAGAAAGGAATCTCATTTTAGCCCACCCATACACAGGATCTAGGTTTAGGTTAAATGGGATTGGCGAAAGGAATCTCAGTTTAGCCCACCCACACACAACATTTTGGTTCTGGTTCAAGGGGATTGGCGAAAGGAATCTCAATTTAGCCTAACCAGACACAACATTTGGGTTTCTGGTTAAAGGTGATTGGCGAAAGGAATCTCAGTTTAGGCCAAGCACCCACAAGATTTTGGTTCTCGTTAAAGGGGATTGGTGAAAGGAATCTCTGTTTAGCCCAACCACACATAGGATTTGGGTTCTTGTTAAACTAGATTGGTGAAAGGAATCTCAGTTTAGCTCAACCACACTCAGGATTTGGGTTCTTGTTAAAGGTAATTGGCTAAAGGAATCTTAGTTTAGCTGAACCACAGCCAGGATTTTGATTTCGGTTAAAGGGTATTGACAAAAGAAATCGTAGTTTAGCCGAACCACACACATGATTTGGGTGCTGGTTAAAGGGGATTAGAGCAAGGAATGTCAGTTTAGCCCAACCATACAGGATTTTGGTTTTGGTTAAGGGGATTGGCGAAAGGAATCTTAGTTTAGACCAATCACACATAGGATTTTGGTTCTGTTAAAGGGGGTTGGCAAAAGTAATTTGAGTTAAGCCAAACCAATCACAGGATTTGGGTTTTGATTAAAGGAGATTGGCGAAAGGAATCTCAGTTTAGCCCAACCACACACAGGATTTTTGGTTTTGGTTAAAGGAGATTGGTGAAAAGAATCTCAGTTTAGCCCTACCACACAGGATTTTGGTTCCGGTTAAGGGAGATTGCGAAAGGAATCTCAGTTTAGCTCAACCATATAGGATTTTGGTTTCGGTTAAAGGGGATTGGTTAAAGGAATCTCAGTGTAGCCTAACCACTCCCAGGATTAGGGTTCTGGTTGAAGGGGATTGGTGAAAGGAATCTTAGTTTAGCTAAACCACACACAGCATTTTGTTTCTTGTTAATACAGGATTGGCGAAAGGAATCTTAGTGTAGCCTATCCACATACATAATTTTTGTTGTTGATGCAACCATATTATTTGATAGTTTCACCCATATTTAACTAGTGTTTTGCCTATGTTTTATATATAAAATGTCTTGATATTCTTTGTTTTATGTTTTGAAGGCATTTTTGGATGAAAGATGTAAAAAGGAGTAAATTGGAGGTAATTGGCAGATTTGACCTTCAGTTGATGTTTTGTGCAGAGCGTGAGCTCTAGAGGTCGAAATGAAGTGATTCTACTTAAGGGAGGACTATTTTGTAAAATAGAGACTAGGGTTTCCTAGGATATAAAAAGAATGAGAGAAAAGAAGGCGGGCAGCCAGCCAAGAGGAGAAAAACGCCCCCCTCCTCTAAGAAACTCAAAATTATGCATTCTTCCTTCTTTTTGATTAGTTGTTCAACAAACATGCAAGGCTAAACACTTTTTCTTCATTGCAAGGACACAGAAACCTTCGAATTTCAAGAACTGTGAGATTTATTTTACCTTTTGTTTTCTGTTTATATGATGAATATGTTTGTTCTTCTATGCTTATTTTTCCTATGATTGTTTATTTTAATTGCTAGAGCGGACTCTAAATTATTATTGTAGACAATTTATTGCTAAGTTTGATATCAAAACCGGAGTTGTGGTATATGAACTTATGAAGCAACTGAGTTTAATAATTATGGCGGATCTACGTTATTAATCTTAGGGAGAACATTCAATCAAATTAAACATAGACTGTGGACAGTTATGTTTTCTTGATTAATCAACTTATCTAGTTCTTAAGACTACCATTGAATTAAATTACTAGTGCGGACACTGTGGTTGTTTGATGGTTATAGTTAGTTATATGGTGGATCCGTTAACTAACCAATGTTAAGAAAAGATAAAGATTCAGAATATAAATTGATGTATTGTTTCCATGATCAGTTCTGATTTCTGTAGGTGGATGTTTACTTGCGACCAAGGTTTGTTCTCTTGATAATTTTCTGATTTTATTAAATTTTGTTTTGATAGTTTTTTGTTTTCTTTTGCTTTAGCCTAGATAACGTCCAAACCCCCCTAAATTGCATATCATCTAGCATAAAAATCTGACTTGAATCTTCCTCATGGGATCGACCCCTTGCTTGCTCTATATTATCTTGTGTGTTGTGTTTTAAGCTAGGGTAATTAATTTGTGCGACCGCGACATCGCAACAAATTTTGGCGACATTGCCGGGGAAGTAATTTTAGTTGATTCTTGTGCTATTATTTTTATTTGCTGTGATTGTTATTTATTTTTCTGAAAAAAAAAGAGAAATGGAATTTTTGCTTGCTGCGGTACTGTTAACTTACGGCAGCGGTACTATTCAAAACAAATTTTTTGGTGGAATTAGGTATTAGCCTTTTGTTTCCTGAAGGAAAACGACATTCTGAATATGACTAGTGGTAACCACTAGCCCCACCCTATCATGGCCAAATTCCACTATTTTCTAGTGTTTTTATGTAGTTTTAGTTTTCTACCGTAGGATTTTCGTACAATTTGCATTGTTTTCGATCTCTTGTGTGGTTGGTTTCTTTTGAGTTTTCTTGATGATTTATGCCAGTAACCCGTTCTACTAATCAAAGTCAAGTGCAGTTGGATCTTGAAATAGAAAAAACTTTACGCAGGTTACGAAAGGAAGCTTGTCTCAACACAATGGCTGTTGCACGACAACAAAGACTCAAGGAGCTTGTTGCTCCTAACATGGAAATTCAGCCATTGTGCATAAACATCGACAATAATGTAAACTTTGAGCTCAAATCTGGTTTTATACATTTGCTACCAACATTCAATGGTCTTGCAGGTGAAGATCCTCATACTCATCTCAAGAAGTTCCATATGGTTTGTGTTGGCATGAAATCGAATGGAGTTGACGAAGAACAAGTTAAGTTGAAAGCTTTCCCTTTCTCTTTAAAAGGGGCAGCAAAGACATGGTTTTTCTCTATTCTCTCAGGTTCCATTGGAACTTGGAATGCCATGAAGAAGATTTTCCTTGAAAAGTATTTCCCAGCGTCTCGAGTTGCCAACATAAGGAAAGGAATATGTGGGATTCGACAATCTCATGGAGAGTCACTTTCCGAGTATTGGGAAAAATTTGAGCAACTATGCATTCAATGCCCTCATCATCAAATACCCGATCGGCTGCTCATTCAATATTTCTATGAAGGATTGATGCCTACTGACCGTAGTATCATTGATGCTGCAAGTGGAGGGGCATTGGTAGATAAGACACCCGAGGCTGCACGCCAATTAATCTCAAACATGGCAGCCAACTCGAAACAATTTGGCACGCGTGGAGACTTCGTAAACAAACGAGTAAATGAGGTAAGTATTTCTAACCTTGAAAATAAAGTTAATGATCTTACTTCTCTTGTGCATTCTTTGGCTTGTGGAAATGTACAGCAGGTGAAAGTTTGTAGCATATGTTCCTTACAAGGACATACCTCAGATATGTGCCCAACAATGCAAGAAGATTACATTGAACAGGTTCATGCAGTTGATGGAGGATTCAACGGACAGTCCCAGCGTAAATATGATCCCTTTTCCAACACGTACAATCCCGGATGGAGAGATCATCCAAACTTATGTTATGGGAACCCACCTCAACAAGGCAATCAAGGCCGACAGTTCCATCCCCATGGATTTCAGCCCCAACAGAATTATCA
>Ga0325414_1002040_pt1 | contig 20135 bp, 8 predicted proteins | sample PopdelMetagenome_8_FD_206183 | JGI IMG/M metagenome (GOLD analysis project Ga0325414, IMG submission 206183) | Populus deltoides microbial communities from Bellville, Georgia, United States - Leaf-PdKOR-R3 | ecosystem: Host-associated > Plants > Phyllosphere > Phylloplane/Leaf | place: USA... | reverse complement strand
ATGGATAAACTCTTGGAAATAAAATTACTTTGACTTGAGACCCTTAGTTTCTACATTGAGGTGTGAATTTCCAAAAGCAGAGGTCACATTTTCAAAGCAGAAAATCTAAACAATTATGGGGTCATCATGCAACAGTAGAGGAGAAAGATTAGATTTCACGAACCAGAGCTATCAATTATACCTTATGCTTAAAGAATTCAAAGATGACTGGCTGACAATGGCAGTCAACTTTAAGGGTAGACGCCCATTAACTCCACACACAGAGTCATTGGTTAGCTTTGTCAACAATTCAGTGCGTGTTGTGGATGGCTGCTGGTGCGGCTAGTTGCCACGATATTCGTTGCGGGTCCGGTCTACCGATAGAGATCAACGCCACCTTGCAAGTGGATTGGCTGATACCTTGCAAAAGTCTAAAGAAAAATTTGTGGAAAAAATTTAGGATTAAAAAATTAATTTTTTTATTTTAAATTTAAGTTCTATAATTATTTATATGGTAGACACTGAAAATTTATAAGTTTATTAATTTGAGGGTTTATAAAATTAATCGAGGTACGCGCAAACTGATCCGAACACCTATATTAAAGTAAAGAATAAAAATAAATAAAATCTGCTGATAATTACGACTTTCTGTAATTTTTTTTATGAAATATCAAGTTAATTTATATATATTTTAACTAATTTAATTTTATAAAATTTAAAGTTAATGCAAGATTTCTGTTAAAAAAACTCAAACTTGTAATTATTAAAAAACAAAACCAAAACCTAAACCTAAACCTGATTATCTTATATAATTTCTACTTATTGGTGCTGCATTGTCTACTGTCTGTCTATTGAGTGTAAGGACCTATTTAGTTTTTCATGAATTGAATAAGTTAATTTTTTTTTTATGGTAATCATCTTATTTCTTGAAAGAGTTTCTAAAAATCAATGGCATAAATCTCACAATCTTTTTTATACCTGTTCGTGAACTTGATATGAAAAATTATTGAAGAAAAGCATTCTCAGTTTCTCACATTTGTCGTATTCATCCAAATATTTAAATAATAATAAAAAAAAAATATTTGCTCAAAGCACTTGATTACCTGATTCTTTATAAGATTGGAGTCAAATAGTAAACACGATGAAGGAGGTCATGAGAACTGACCCAGTCCTCAGCACTCATTTAATGCCATTGCCTGGTTTTCAATCCTGAAATAAATTTTGGTTGAAAACAGAGATGAAACGCCTAATTGCCCTTCCCATTCTTCTTTTCTTCTCCTGTTTCACTTCTTCCTTCACAACATCCTCGGCAGCAGATACCATAGCTGCAAACCAGAACATCACTGATGGGAAGACCATTGTATCAAGTGGTGGAAACTACGAAATGGGGTTTTTCAGCCCTGGAAATTCCACCAGAAGATACTTTGGAATATGGTACAACAAGATATCTAAGGGAAGAGTCGTTTGGGTTGCCAACAGAGAAACACCAATCGCTAATAAATCTGGAGTTTTCAAGGTCGATGAAAGGGGAATTCTCATGCTTTACAATCAGAACAACAGTGTCATTTGGTCTTCCAACTCATCAAGGCAAGCGCGAAACCCGGTTGCGCAGCTTCTGGAAACAGGAAATCTTGTTGTCAGAAACGTAGATGATAATAGCCTGGAAAACATCTTCTGGCAAAGTTTCCATCATCCTGGCAATACGTTTCTTCCAGGAATGAAAGTTGGGCGTATAGCTCCAGGCTTGGACGTGATCATATCATCGTGGAAGAGCGCCGATGATCCTTCTCCAGGCAAGTATGTTTTTGAGGTTGACCCCAAGCGTTTAGAGTTGGTTGTCAATGATAATTCAGATTTGAGGTCTCGTTCAGGGCCATGGAATGGCATCGGGTTTAGCGGTCTGCCTTATTTGAAACCAGATCCCATTTATAACTATACCTTTGTGTTCAATGACGAGATAGCATACTTCACCTATGATCTGTTTAATATTTCTGTTATTACAACGTTGGTTTTGTATGAAGATGGTGTCATGAATCGGCTTACTTGGATAGATCGAATTAATAATTGGATTGTGTACGCCAGCGCACCGGCAGACAACTGCGATAATTATAATTTATGTGGTGCTTATGGAAGGTGCAACATCGGCACCTCTCCTGCCTGCAGTTGTTTGAACAGATTCGTGCCGAAAAACCAAGCACAATGGCAAATGGCAGACTGGTCTGGTGGATGCATTCGAAGGACGCCATTGGATTGCAAGATTGGAGATGGATTCATCAAGTATTCCAACGTTAAACTGCCTCAAGGGAATAATTGGATGGTTAATATAAGCATGACCACGGAGGAATGCAGGGCAGAATGCTTGAAGAATTGTTCTTGCATGGCTTATGCCAATTCAGATTTAAGAGGGAAAGGAAGTGGATGCTTTCTCTGGTTTGATCAAGACCTGATTGATATCAGACAGTATACAGATGATGGGCAGGATCTTTACATTAGGATGGCCGCTTCTGAAGCAGGTAATTAAAAACTTGCTGCATTTCATAATTATTTTGAAGCAAAAATCTAGAAATATCAGTTTATTATCATGTTCATGATTTCTGTTTTTTTTTTTTTTTAAATAAGTAGCTGCCTAACATGTGAAATGTTAGAGGAAGTCTTTGAATCCAATATGAATATCACCATGTCCTTTTCAAGACAGCAGAAAAACAAACATCTACTTCTAACTTTGTCAAACTAGAGATTTAGTTAAAGATATTGCGGCTGAACTGTCCATCTAAATTCACACCTCTCCAGTTTGCTTTCCTCCGCACACGTCTAGTTAAGTGGTAGCTGACACAGCATTGCAATCTTGTCAATAGAAAATCTTAGAACGCAATGAGTTTTCTGGTCAAACTGGTCCCAGAAGTTACTAAAGTCATGTTAATCTGGTCATATTGCCGAGATCAAAGTGCTAACACACAATGCTGAAAGCAAGAGTTTATCACCCAAATGCGCAATCAACTATGTTAAAATGTAATCTTGAAAAGGAAATTAAAAATTCGTTGTATGTCACTGTCTCTGCATTCATATGGAGACATTTCTCGAAATTGATTACGGACTCATGATGGCAATTTTCTTGTAGCCGCTGCAAATCAAGATCAAGGGGGCTCCGAAGGAAATAACAAAGTTGGTGTTATAGTGGGCTCAATATTGGCATCACTGGTCGTCGTATGCTTGGGCATATGCTTGTTCATACGGAAGAAAAAGAAGCAGCGAAAGAGAGATGCTACCAGTCATGGTAGGTCAAGTAAGCAACGTTACCTTCAAATATCAGTTCATATTTGATCCTTTTTAGTATTTTTGTAGTTATGAATGCGATGAATGAGGTTATAAATTGTAGGATTAGTAAGAAGATTACAACCATTTTTAATTTTTTTTTGTTTATACCCCTCTTTACCATTTCACAGGGATGGAACAGGTTCCAGAAAATAGCTTCTCCATAACTTACCAGGAGGAAGATCTTGATCTACCACACTATGACTTCACTACATTAGCTAAAGCTACCAATGACTTCTCATTCACCAATTTTCTTGGGGAGGGTGGGTTTGGACCTGTCTATAAGGTAACACATTCAGCTTTACTTGAAATTTGAGATCCACGTGCATCTAAATGACATATTAGCATCGAAAAATCATTGTAATATCCAATTCTATTGCATATTTTGCAGGGAGTGTTCAACGATGGACAAGAAATAGCTGTGAAGAGGCTTTCCAAGGAATCCAGACAAGGGCTTGATGAGTTCATGAATGAAGTTAAATGCATTGCGCAACTTCAGCACCGAAACCTTGTAAAGCTTCTAGGATATTGCATTCAACGAGATGAAAAGATTTTGATCTATGAATACATGCCCAAGAAAAGCTTAGACTTCTACATAAATGGTATCAACCTACCAAATTGATATGTTTGTTTATAGCATGAACTTAAGTGAATTGATTGAGTGTCAACATGGATTAACATGGTCATAAATGTATGATGGACAGATCAAAAGCAAAGCAAGTTACTGGACTGGCCTAAGAGGTTACATATCATCAATGGCATTTCGAGAGGACTACTTTATCTTCATCAAGACTCAAGATTAAGAATTATTCATAGAGACCTTAAACCTAGCAACATCTTATTAGATGACGAGATGAATCCAAAAATCTCAGACTTTGGCATGGCTAGAAGTTTCGGAGGAAATGAAACAGGAGCAAATACAAAAAGAGTAGTGGGAACATAGTAAGAAACTAATGCTCTTTTCTTTTTCACCTATTTATTTCAAGATGAAAAAAAAATGCTTACAACTTACAAGTACATAGTAAGAAACTAATGCTCTTTTCTTTTTCACCTATTTATTTCAAGATGAAAAAAAAATGCTTACAACTTACAAGTACCTTCATATCTTTTGCAGTGGATACATGTCACCGGAGTATGCCATTGATGGTCTATTCTCGATAAAATCCGACGTATTTAGCTTTGGTGTCTTGGTGTTAGAGCTTGTAAGTGGGAAGAGAAACAGAGGGTTTAATCATCCAGGACATCAACTCAACCTTCTTGGTCATGTAAGGGCTAAGTGATCTTTTTCCTTTTAGTTATGTTAAAGCGAGTGCATGTAGTAACAAAATGTGTCTTGAGATTTTCAGGCATGGAAACTGTTCAAAGAGGGAAGACCCTTGGAGCTGATAGATAATTTAATAGTGGAAACCAGCGATCTAACTGAAGTGATGAGGTCAATCCATGTGGGTCTGTTATGTGTGCAACACTCCCCAGAAGATAGGCCAAGCATGTCAACAGTGGTTCTAATGTTAAGCGGTGAAGGGACGTTGCCTCAACCGACAGAGCCTGGCTTTTTCACTGAAAGAAAGTTGATTGATGCAAGTTCTTCCTCAAGCAAGCCAGAATCGTGTTCTGTCAATGAAGTTACTATCACATTGATTGATGCTAGGTAAAATGAACGAAATGAATTTTTCAAGAGTGAAATCAGGATCATGGTTTGCAGGCAAATGTATCCATCACCTTTCCCAGGCTGAAGTTTTTGAGGAGTTACAAGAGAAAGAAACGATAAATTACATTTAATTTGTATAAACATTTCGAATGTAGAATTTTTTTTTTTTAGCAAGAGTGCAGTTGCTATCAAAAAGTATTTAGTGGCGTGTACATGTATATAAAAATGAAACTCTTGATTTATATTTTTACTGATATTCATATTTTTCTAAAGTTTTGAATTCAAATATTTTTTTAATGCATTGCACTACAATATTTAACAGTTTTACCGATATAATTTTTTTGTCGGGATAAAATTACCATTCTGTTGGTGTAAATTTTACCAATAGAATACGTCTGTCAGAATAATATTTGTCGGTAATTTGATATTATGTCGCTAATTTTATCGGTAAAAAAAAAATAATTTTAAAATCAATGGTTTTGCATACGGAAAATGCACGCAAAAAAAAATCCCGCTGGAAATATGCCGATGGAATCATTTCATCGGTATATTTTCATCAGTGATTGTGGTATAAATGGTAATTTTTTCCAAACTCTCTGGAATATACCGACGGAATGATTCCGTCTGTATTGCCATCGGTAAATCACCAACGGAATAATGATGTCAGTGATTGTGGCATATGCAGTAAATATTTTACAACTTTATAGAAAATACCAACGATATAATTCCGTCGGTAATAATTTAAAAATATTTTAACAAATAAAATTGTGTAGAATAAATAATATAAAATTGTATAGAATAATAGTAAAAAAATTAATTAAGCAAATAAAATTGTATAAAATTGAAAATTTTAAAAATAAAATAAAATAATATAAAATCCAAATATTCATTACAATTTTAATTGTACAAAAAAAAATTAAACTACAAAAATGGCGGCGCTAGAGGAGGAGGAAGTTGGTCGTTCCCGGGACCATACAACGAAGAAGGGTGATTAGTATTTAAAAGTGTATTTTTATCAAGGTTTTATATCATCATTTTGCACTTGAAGTATCAATAACTTCTTAACTATAGTATGTTTTATAATAACAAGTATGATAATATAAGATAACTTTAATTTAAGGTAAATGCTCATTTTAAATGCATACATATCTCACAATTTAAAGAATTGATTGCTCTGATTAACTATTAAAAGTGAAAGGACAAAGAAAAGACTACGTTTAGAAAGGAGATGCTGATTCAATTCAAATTGAAACATTATTCAGTCATCGAATCATATCTGGAGCTGTACATCTTGGATTTCAGTTTGGTTTATATGGATAGAAAGCTAAGAAATAGGCCAACAATGTTCATGAAGAATGGAAGATCCAAATCTGCCGTTTTTAAATTCAAAGTTTGGCCACAAAAGAGAAGTCGAAATTTGTCCTACAATCAAACCCAAACATTGCTCAGAATTTTACCCATATATAGAGTTAAAGAACGCAAAATATGTCTAATTTGGTGGGTGGAAGGATAAGACAATTTCCAACAACTTTCATGAAGATGACCTACTCCAATTCTGATAGTAGCAATGACATTTCATCCAGACAAGAGCTTGAGGGCTGTCCACCACGTCCACCAGAAGCACTACTCAATATTTTAGCCATATCTCGAGCTCTAGTGATCCAAATACTCTGAAATTCTATGGGTAGAAAGAGAAGATGATTTCCAACAAATTCAATGAAGAACACTTTGCTAAATTCTGATTGAATCAATGTCATTTCATCCAGCCAAAATGCTTAAGTGTTGTTGTCCACCAAGTCCACTAAATCAATAGTTGGCCACTACATCAATAATCAATTACCAAATGAATAATTCTGAATTTTAGCCTATAAAAGGAGGCATTTGCTATTCATTTAGGCATCTTGGTTCTTAGATCAAGATCATGCTCTTGCTATCTTTATATTTTTTAATGTTCAAGTTTTATTTCATGTTATATTTTTCTTAATCTCTTATTTATGCTTTTCATTTCCTTTACTATACTTATATAATTATGTTCTTATTTTGTTTATTTATGTTCTTTCTCTTCATGATGTCTAGCTAAGTTTATCATGTCAAGGTGAAAAGGTTTCACTAATGGTGTTAGAATATGTATAATATAAACTCAACATGGACTTTAATGGTTATATCCAAGAAAGTTTGATATTAACATATCTTATCGATCTTATTAATTCTTAATACCTTTCTTGTTAAATGGTTAATCTAGATTTGTGTTGTATAACACTTGCTACATCAAATGCTTGATCCTTCATAGTTTTCGGCCGACATCATTGTTATAAGAGGAACTTGATTTGTTGTTAACATAAGTTAACATCATGAATATCTGCTAAAATTTAAAAGTATAGTGTTACGTAAATAAGATGATTAATATGATCATGTTGATAATTTATAAAGATTTTATACTTTACTTATCTCTAATACCATTAGTAGATCCTCTAACCTTGACAACTGTTTTTATCATTGTTTAATCTTTACATTAATCTTACATCTCAAAGTTCTCTTTAACTCATCATCATCATCATCATCATCATCATCATCATCATTGTTGTTGTTGTTGTTGTTGTTATTTATAATTTATATAGTTCACCTCCCTGTGGTTCGACCCCGGTTTTGTTGGGTTATTTATTACTTTGACACTCCTGCACTTAGGATAAGACATCAACTCTTTTGATTGTATCAAAGGGGGTGCACACGTACCACCCATATGTAATTTCATGTCCATAACCATCAAGCGGAGTTGTTTATAATCTACCAAGAGTTGCTGATATTGATTGGTGAGATGAGTCGTGTGTTGTTTCAAGGTTACGATCTCCTCAGATTGGGTGCTCGATACTGATTAGGAGCTCTTAACGGTTGAGACACTACGGGCCGCCCACAAGTTCTTGACCGTAGTGTTGGAGAGTCCGTACACCTGATTTTTATCGGGTCCACCAGGCGATCCTGCCTTCATCCATAAATCCGGATCGAAATCTGAATGGGTCGAAGTATCGTCCCTATATCTCTCCCTCAACCGACTATTATATGTCTCTTGAAAATTAAAAAAGAAATCATCATATTCAATTCAAAAAATAATAACTTAATAAATAAAATGGTTGAACGAACATACCATGAAATGTTGAGTACAGTTGTCTACGAACTGTTGCACCCTCCTTTAACGGTTTTCACTCCGCATGTGTGTCTCTACAAACAGTTCCATGAGGCTCGGGTCACGTCCATGAGACGTAGCCTGTAAGAAAAAAATGTTGCTAGTTAAATATATTTATAAATAACAACAAATTAATTAATGATAGATTTCATTAAAATTAATCTTACTATCCACTTCGCATGTGCAATGAATGAAATGGAGCCGCCGGTATGCGTGATCACCGAACCATGAATTTGCCAGTTCCGGTTGTTGGCACCTGATTGTGAGTGTCGTGTGAACCGCTCAGACGTCATGTGCTGGATATATTGCGCCCATATATCCTCCAAGATGTATGGCAGCCTGAAATCCCTCCAAATTGCCATGTCATTCCAGCTTTATAAACCGTTATCTCTAGTATATTTTTGGCTTTTTTCTGCGCTTCATACCAAAAGTCATGCAACCTACTTCCATTAATGAATTTTATACGAGTTAATGACAAATTAGATTTTTAAATATATATATATATATATATATTTTAAAAAATATCATAACATTTTCGATGTTGCCTAGTTGCCACCTGATTCTCCCACACCCTCATCGCAACATTGTAATGAGTGTTATCCCACTCGAATTTGTTCCGTGTATAAATAATTTATTAAAAATAAATCAATAATTTCAATATAACATAAAAAAAATAATAAAATTTGAAGTTAACACTAACCTCATATCTTTGAAACTATGCATCGATATAAGGTTTTCAATCAAGATGTTTAGAAACCTGAATCCATTGAAATAATAGAATCTCCATCAATGATTTAAACATTGATGTTATTAATCGGGTGGCCTCAATGTTTGTGTAGATGAAAATAAATAAAATTAATGAAATATTAATTAGTTGTTCCCAAATTATGTTATAAGTAAAAAAAAAAAATCAAAACAAACTTACATTGAAAGGACCTCCTTTCAATGTGCCTCATACTTGCAGGTGAATTGATCCCGCTGTGAAGGCACACTACCTCTGCGCTGTGGAACCGTGCTGGAAGAGGCAGCATCGTGAGTCGCCGGAGGTGCCTTTTCTTGGTCAACACTTAAGGACACGTCATCCTCGCTGCTAAAAGACCTAGTTGCGACCATATGCTCACGACATACTGTTGATTTTGTTATACGCATCTATACAAATTTAATGAATAATTACATAATCAAATTTGATTATTGTAAAAAAAAATTGGCAACACCTCTTCTATACTAGAGACTATCCAAATTTTTCAAATCTGCAAAAATTGACAATATATATGCCACATACCAATTGATTTTTTTTTATTTATACCAAAAATTTCATATTTTTCAATTTCATCTCATTTTCAAAATGATAATAAAATGTTTCTAACCGTAAAATAGAGAAAAAAATCTTATACATAGCCTAACATCTATACAAATTTAACAATAAAATAAAGAAAAAAATAAAATTTAATTCTATATATTCAACTAACATCTATACAAATTTAACAATAACAATTAAAATTCATGGAAACAATCAAACACTCTATTATGCAATATATACAATAAAATTGAGATAAAATAATTAAATATAATTGTATATATTCAATTAACATTTATATGGAAAATTCAATAATAAAAATTAAAATTTAACAAAAGAATTAATTATTATTTCAATAAAAATAATAAAATAGGCAACAAATTAATACAAAAAATATAGATGAACACAATCCATCGGTAGTTCCCATCGCCTCTTTAAAATACCGACGGACATAAGCCGTCGGTCGTTCCATCAGCGATGTGGATGTGAATAGTTCCCATCGCCTCTGTAAAATACTGATGAACACAATTCATCGGTAATTCCATCGATGTTGTGCACAGTGTATAACATATTGTGTCTGTATTGCCTATCTATCCTCCCTGCAAACACTTAAATTAAAAACTATCTGCACAACACAATAATAATAGTGAACATAACAATTATAAAATAAATATTTCTTGGTACAAAATTTCATCATAATCTTTCATTATAAAAAAATTCTTTTGCACTTTCGTGTTCTGATACTTAGTCAAAATTTTCTTCTTCTTCTTCTTCAATTTAATTGTCATCAGCTTCATCGCAATCTTCATTGTTGATATCATCATCATTTTCATTGACTTGTGCTTGTTTGCTGGAGCTCAGAACAACATTCAACTCCTCTACATCAACATCAATAAGACTATCATCGAAGACGTGATAATTTGAATTTTCTTCTAAGTCAATCGATGGACACAACTCAATATGTTTCAACTAACTCACACACTTGAAAGACACAATTTTCCACACTTGTGTCTTCGTTCTCATCCTAAACAACCTCGATACGACCCCTGAGTTTTATTTTTTAAAATGGATAACCAATCAACTATTGATCGGTCCTTTCTAAATGAAGAGGTGCATGTGTAATAAACTTGTTGGCATTGCTTTACGAAAGTAAAGACATCGTTTATGTTATGGAGTCTAGCTTTTGAGTTAATTTCCACTAGACCAAAGTGGAGATCTAATCTGATTTCTCTGTCAGTAGTGTCATAGCAATTGCATTTGAATAAAAACACTCTATTATACTCACTATGATATTACGATTCAATGACCTCTTTTAATTTACCATAATAGTCAACTTCAAACTCACTACAAGTTGATCCCTTAACACAAACACCGTTGTTATATGTCTTTCTTTTGTTCCCATATTCTTCAGTATGAAACACATATCCATTGACAAAATACCCGTTGTAGCACTTAACTTTTCTTTTAGGACTTAAGCTTAGTAAAGACAATGAAACACTAGTACTCCTTCCCATTTGATAAACCTTGTATATCAAGTACAACAATGAAAAGTGAACAAGAATTCTATAATGAAATACAGTAACTTGCAAGAGATAATAAGTTTGTTATAATACTTACATGTGTTTTAAACCACGTGACAAATTATTCATCTTGTAATAGAAAGATTTGGAATTTGATCAGCTGTGAGTTATTAGACAGTAAATATTGTCAATGTTGTACTTACATGTGTTTTGAATCACGTGGCAAATTATTCATCTTGTAATAGAAAGATTTGGAATTTGATCAGCTGTGAGTTATTAGACAATAAATATTATCAATGTTGCCTACAAGGTTTTCAAAATTATGAGTTTATGATATTACAATATATAAATAGTACATTTATAACAAAGTTTAAGTAGTACATATATTTACTGAATAAAATATATCAACTCATCATAGTTAAATTAAACATAATTGTGTGCTTGTTTGAACTCTATTTCAGACAAATATCTTCCCCTTGCAACATTTTTTTAGCGTGGGTCATACATGATTGGAGAATATTGACAAGTTCCCGCTGGAAGGTACTTCACCACCATCATCATATCGTGGAATGCGGTTGATTCTCGTTCTCAAATGAGGTTCAAAATAGTATGAGATAAATATTGAGATCTCCTCAACAATATAAGCCTCACATATAAAGCCTCAACATGCGCGCCTTGTTTTTAATATTTTTCTTAAGATTGAACAAGTACATGCATGGAATTAAACAAATATTTTCAATTAAGAAAAACAATGAAAATGCTTTACAAATTATATTGCATATGTAATATCTAACCTCTCAAATGGATACATCAATCTATTCTGGACTGGTCCTCCAACTTTTACCTCATACGGTAAATGCATGGGTAGATGCTTCATCGAGTCAAAAAATAATGGAAGGAATGTCATCTCAAGTTTGCATATTATCTAGACGATATTCATTTCAAGCCTCTCAATGTGATGTGTCTGCAACTTGGTGGAGCATATATCTCTAAAGAAATGACTGATCTCCGTGAGTGCATCCTATATTCCTTTTGAAAAAAAATCATGATAAGTTAATGGAATGAGTGTTTGCATGAACACGTGATAGTCATGGCTCTTCATTCCATACAATCTGCATTCCTCTAAATTAACCAACCTTGATATGTTCGAGGCATGTCCATTGGGAAAACACAGACTCTTAAGCTATTGGAAGAGTATTAGTTGTGCATTTTTCTCTAACATGAAGCTTGCTTTGGGTTTTGCGACCCGTAACCCATCAAAAACCTACTTCATATTTTTACGGTTACAGAACAATGATATATCCATTGTAGCCTTGATATTGTCATTTGTCTTTCCCTTCACATCCATGACAATGTTGAAAATGTTTTCAAACACGTTCTTTTCTATGTGCATGACGTCAAGGTTTTGGCGGAGGAGATTGGTCTTTCAATAAGGAAGCCTTAGAAAATACCTTGCTTTACCCAGTTGTGGGTCAAACCAAAACCAGAAAACTTCTGTTTACCAGATTGGAAACCAAACATAATGTCACCATACTTTGATACAATGTTATACAATTCTTCACCAGAAAGACGCGAGGGTGCAACATCCTTTTTAACTCTGCTAACAAAAAAATCTTTTTTATTCCTTTTGTACTCATGATTTGTTGGCAAGAAACATCAATGGCTGTAAAAAAAAGAAGTTTTACCTCCATTTGTTAGCGTGAATGCCTTGTTATTTTCCATGCACTATGGACATACTAGTTTTCCATGCGTGCTTCAACCGGAAACCATTCCATAAACTGAAAAATCATTGATAGTCCACATCAAAGCTGCCCTCATAAGAAAATTTTGTTTTCTCAATATATTGGAAGTTAAAGTCCTAGAGGACCACAACTGCGTCAACTCATCAATCAACGGTCAAAGACAAACATCTATATTCCAACCTGGACTATTCAGACCGGGTATCACTATAGATAAAAATATGTACTTCAATCTCATACACATCCTCATTGATCAGTTGTAAACCGTGAGTATAATCGACTAATAAGAATAAGAAGCAAAAAATGACCCGAATATGCCTCCCCGGCCGGAAAGCCTCCATGACAAGGGGGCGACGCTCACTATTGCTCAACCTCGTTATCACATTAATTCTTGCCGACCCTTCCAGATTCAAATTCCTTATTGAGATTGAATCCATTTGTACACAACCTAAGATGAACGTTCCTTGATTCAACTGAAAAGTGAGTATGCACACTATTAAAGTGTTTTCATGTTTTGCCGTCAGAAGGATGCACCATTACAACATCAACCGCATCATATGATTAATGCCATGTCATGTGCTCAACAGTCTTTGGTGACATGAACAACCTCTGTAGTCTAGGTGTGATTGAGAAGTATCTAAGTTTTTATATGCCATGAGAGTCTTTCCCATGTTAATTTTGGGTTTGTAACGGGAATGCCCACATGTTATGCACTCGATCAGCTCAACATTTTCAAAGTAGTACAACATACAGAAGTTAGAGCACATGCCAATTTTTTGGTATCCTAAACCGAGGGGTTTCATCATGGACTTAGCAGCATAGAAGTTCTCTTTCAACCTGTTCCCTTTAGGTAAAATGCTTATCGTCCATTCGATAATTTTGTCATAACCGACCTCACTCATCCCATAATCCGACTTGATGGTGAACACCTGTGCAACGACCGATAATTTACTATGATTTGCACAGTCATCCCATAATGGTTCATCATAATCTTTCAACAGATCAAAAAACCAGGTTGCGGCTGCATTAGGTTCTTCTTCTATAATTGGACATTAACTGTCATTACCTTGATTCATTCTCATTGCATTTGTTATCATATTCTTGTGAGAATTACTGTTGTCATTTACAACTCTAGGCATGTTGCTAGCATTAGAAATAGTTGACCCAACCATCCTTTCTACCATGCTCTTGTTACGAACAAATAGTTCTCCGTGTGCATACCAACATAGGTAATCCTCCATGAACCCTTTGTGTAGAAGATGCATCGTTACAATATATGGATGCAAAAACTTTTTACTTTTACACTTACTGCATGGACATTTAATACCACATTCGCTAAAATTTCTCGGAATAGATATTGTAAAATTAATAAAACCCTGAACCCCATTACAATAATCCATACTCCACAATTCTTGGGGTGAATCTCGATACATCCATGACTTCTATTGAACCTATATAAAATAATGATGACAACATGTATTAATTAACTATGTTATGTAAATAAATTTACAAAAATATTGGTTTAGCTCAAGATTATCCAACTTACTTTAAAACTTCTGTTAAATATTCATTATCAATTATCAATGTCCATACAAACTTATACACATAAATTTACAGAAATTACAACTCAGCAATAACATTGATAAAAACTAAAACGGACCCATTAAACAAGGTTTTTTTTTTTTAATTTCATTACAACACATCTAATTCGGTAATTTGACATAAGTTTAACAATTTACAAACAATACAATTTTACAAAATCTAAAACAAACCATAACAAGTACAAAATTATACACTCATACTACAAGTTTGTTTGAGAAAAACAATAAAACATGTACATACCCTAACAAAATACATATACTAAAAAAACATTCAATAATATTAAAATTGACATTTTAATGTTAAAATTAAAAAAAGATAGATTTACTTACAAAAAATGACAAAATCCACAATAAAGCAAGACACAGATGTTGTGACTAGAAAAAATAAAGAAGGATGATTTGTGTTGAGAAGTGAGGGATGTTTTGAGGGGTGGTTCTTTGCAGTTTTTTTTTTGGGAGGGGGGAGTTTGTTTAGATGCAAGGATGGGGAAGAAAAAGGAGAAATAGCGGAGGGAAGGGTCGACAGCGTAGTGATATATTAATGTTTACCGATGAAAAATTTTTGTCTGTGATTCCAACGACAATTTTGCTGGTGAAGTGGACACGTCATTGTACGGAGATCCCGATTTGAATTTCTCTATAATTATGTCGGTAAAACCGCCCACAAAAACTTCCATGTCATCGCACTGCTTTGTTTTTTTGAAATTCTTTATATTCTGTCTGGAATTCTGCCGGTATATACCGAAAGAGTAATTCCGTTGATATATACCGATGGTGTTAGCGACAATTTTAAATCGATCGGTAAATATCACCGTAAAGTACTGATGGAAAAATTCTATTGGTATTTGTTGAATTTTTTTCTGATAGTGTTGTTTATTTTACGGTAATTAAATTTGACTCACAAATAAAATGTTTAAAAAATACTTTTAACTCGAGCTTTTAACAAAGTCATACTTATATATATATATATATATATATATATATATATATATATATATATATATATATAAATTTCTATGTGAATTGATCATTGTGAGCGGTGGATGACATCATTAAAAAAATGCCAATTTTCTTGGCGTTTATTTTTTTATTTTTCAAATGACTTTAATCTTGAATTTCTGGGCAAATACTTATGCACTATGTTTTCGTCAAAAAGCAATAAAAGCTAAATGACACGAATGCATTTTTACACATTGGAACCAAGACTATTAGGCTTAAATGATTCTCGGCTAGCTGTAATAACAAAAATAATTATAACATATTATTGCAAGTTGTGGTGGTCCCTACTCCCTATTGCCAAACTAATAATGCGCGCTTTCGGTTGCCTTCCGTGTAATGAGCTTTTTTTCTTTAGATAAAGTAGGTTGTTTTAGTGATAATTGTCAAATATTAGACATTTGATGGTGTATGGCTTTTAATTTTTTTTAATTGTAAATATATTAAAATAACATATTTTTTCATTTTTTAAAATATTTTTGACATCACTATTAAAATAATTTAAAATAAAAAAAATAAATTTAAGTAAAGAAAAAAATAAAAAATATTCTAAGAAACACTTTTAAAATGCAAAAACAAATAGGCTCTTAATATATAGAGTTGAGGTAGTGTTTAGTATTGTGGTTCAATTATACCTTTAAATTTTTTTAATTTTCCTAGCTTTAAATTCTTAGTTTTTTGTGTTTTATTGATCGTTTTGATGTACTGATATTAAAAATAAATTTTAAAAAATAAAAAATATATATTATTTTGATGTATTTCTAACTAAAAATACTTTGAAAAAAATATACACCGCACTTCTAAACAGACAATTAGACTTATAATGATTATACTCTCTAAGCTTACAGGATTTGTAAGATAAGTCATTAATCTAACCAAAATTAGTGTGTTCAGTAATAAAATTTAAGGTGTTTTTTAATTAAAAATGTATTAAAATAAAAAAAATTCACATTTTTTTAAAAATTATATTAGTATATCAAAATTATTGAAAAAATCTAAAAACATTAATATGATATTTTTTAAATAAAAATTTTTTAAGAACAAATTAAAAAATAAAATCTATCATTATACCGAACGAAACTTAATTGGCCGATGGATCAAAAGCCGATCTGATAAAAAATAATTAGGTCTACGAGTAAATTAAAAGACCTACAGTTAACTCAAATACACGGCAGAATCGGCCGGGTTAACAACTCGGCTCCGGTTTAAGAACATTACAATAATACATGAACCGTGGATTAGAAGACAATAATCGTTCATAGAAGCCAGGCATGATCCAAGTTCAAAAGAAAATCGTCTTTCAAATTAGACGACTGGACGAAATAAAAGCAAAGACCCATTGATTATGAATGACTGCTACTGTTGGCTAAACCATATCGGAAACATGAATGAATGTGGAAGGAGGAAGATGCCATGGAAGAATTTGAACTTTTCCGAATTTCATATATTCAGCAAGAATGGTCTGTCTTCTTAGCTGGATTGTGGACTTGATGCCTGGATACCACAGTAATTACAGAACACTGTATCTTCGTTCTGTCTTAGCTGCAATTCCGATTATTATTAGTTTTTTAACATAAAAAAATTTAAAAGCATTGTTAACCTTCTTTTTCAATTAAAAAAACATGTTTCTAGAGTTTATTTAGCGTGATTCAGTTAACTTAATAGGTTTAAAGACAAATCAAATAATCAATAAAAACATATTTTAACTCGAGAAATTCTTAAGATGACATCTTTTTTTCAAGAAAAAAATGTTGGGACGACAATATATTAAATCAATTCAGGTTAATCTATTAAATTCATGATCCGGATCATAAGACCTTGATAACTTTTTAGAAAGAAAATCAAAACAAAATATAAAGCTTAATTCATAATCAACTCAATGTTGAAAGATAAAATTAAAAATAAATAATAATAATAATAATAATAATAAAAACAACACTAGTCATCTTATGTTCACCTGTCAAATTCATGACACATATCATGTGGTCAGGATAACCTCATAGATAACAAATTAAAATAAATTATAAATCTTAATTCTCAATCAATCTAATATTTAAAAATAAAATTTATACTTCTATTATATATGTTCTATGTTGAAATTCTAGAAGGGGGGAATGGAGATTTCAAGATTTGAAGGACTTTCCTATAATTTATACTTTGTCAAGAAATATTTAAGTTCTTTTATTTTTGTTCAGAAATCTTATTTAAAAGTACATCCAAACTATAAAGGTAATGTTGGAATCTTGCGAGACATGTTACAAACATCTTAATTACATAAATAAGGAGCAATAAATTCTTAAAGATATATGGACACCTATAAAAATTTCATTCCTTTAAAATGCTTCAAAAAATAAATACCATTTTTATTTTAATCTAAACATTGTTATTTTTATTATTATTATACATGCTAAAACTTCGATCTTATATATATTGAAAGTTTATATATATATATATATATATATATATATATATATATATATATATATATCCCCACGCCTTTTAATTTTTCTTATTATTATAATTATATTATTATTATTATATTATATTATAACATATCCTAAAAATAATATAGATGTTTTTTTTTGTTATTTTTCTTCTAATGATTTTTTTTAATTTAGTTTGTTAATGTTAATTTTTTTATTTAGTTATTAGATTTTCATGATACGGATCCCGAGTTTGATGGGTTAACCCGGTTTGACGAGTTAACTCGGAATTGTTTTTCTTTTTAATTAATTTTTTTTCGTTTAGCTTAGTTTGTTAATGGTAAATTTCTTTCTATTTAATTATCAGATTTTTATGACATGTATCTCGGGCTTGATCGGTTAACTTTGTTTGACGAGTTAACCCAGTTAATTCTGAGTAAACCCGTCAATTTTTTTTTCTATTTAGTTATCAAACTTTCATGACGCGGATCCTAGGTTTGACGGGTTAACCCGGTATGAAGAGTTAACCCAGTTAATTCAGATTTTTTTTCTTTTTCTTCATTAGTTTTTTTCTTCCTATTGATTTTTTTCTTTAGTTTTTTTTTTCTTTTTAATTAATTTATTTAATTATCACACTTTTATGGCACAATCTTATAGCCAGACCCTATTGATTTTTTTCTTCAGTTTTTTTTCTTTTTAATTAATTTATTTAATTATCACACTTTTATGGCACAATCTTATAGCCAGACCCGCATCCAATGCTCTTGGGTCCGGTGTTGCAGCCAAACTCACTTAAACTTAAGTCATGTAAGTTTAATATTATTATTGATATTATAAATATTACTCTTGGGTCAAGCGTTGTAGTCAAACCCAAGATTTTTTGGTATGACTTTGCAGAAAAACTTAATACTTTTAAATTTTATTTTTTTTAATATTTTTTATGTTAAAAAAATTAACCCGCAGCATCGCACGGGTCATATCACTAATATATACTAGTATTCCTTCTGTTATATTAATGTTGAATGCATGTTTGTATTGAATTTTATTTTGTATGTTTATAAATTTAAAATCCTCCAGGCTTATCCTGAACAATCTTTTATATTTTCCATGCGGGAAATTAAATATAGTTTAATAGAATACAAAATAATTTGACAACATGAAATGCAGTGGACTGCATTTTGATTACAGGCAAAAACATTTTGGTTAATGAAAATGACAGACAAAAACATTGAAGACTGCTAGCTCCTAGTTATTGCCATTTTGATCACTGATTTCTCTTAAAATCATAAGAACCATATCAAATATAGTCACTGCGTACAGTCGTGATGAAAGCATCAAGTTCTAAGCATAGTCCTCTGATTGTGGTGGAGCCGGAAATTAGTTCAAAGATTTCTCCATACGGTAATGATCAACTCACATGGCCACAGCGTTTCAAAATTCAAAGTCCACGCCAGACACATAAGCAGTTAGACTGGCTTAACTCGGAAATTAGTAGGTGAAATTATATTTAACCGCCACATCAATAAATATATATTAGGCATTCTAAAAATAAAAATAAAAACACTTCACAATTAATTTATTCAGGAATGAATTTTAAATTCAATGTATTTAATTCATTTTCACCTTATTTTTAAATCCTTTCTAAATTTAAAAAAGATGATAATGGGTTTTAAATCTCCGAACCCAATTTATATATTCCTAAAATAGATATTAAAAAAAAAACAATATAGGTGGCCCACGTTAAAATGATGCTAGTATTTTTAAAAAAATATAAAAAATATGAGATCTAGATTATCAAGTTAACCGGGTTCAATATTCCTAATTAATTTAACGATATGATTTTAAAAAATATCATAAATAATACAAAAAAAATAATTAACTATAAAAAAATAATATGTCAATATCATACTTGGAAAGAAAAGAAAGAAAAGCTCGTTGAAGCTCTGTCATTGACATTGCTAAACCACCAGAAAGAGCTTATCGAGATGATTCGAATGCCATTACGAGAAGTTCTATAACGACATAAAGAGAGGCCAAACGAACTATCAGAGCAACGACCTATTAAGTAAACTAAATAAAATATCATAAAATGAACATCTGATGCTTATATATGATCAATTAATTTAATATAAATGAAAAATATTTTCTAGAAAAAGCTAAATTTAATAGAGAATGATAAATAAAAAGACTTGAGATAACCTGAGTCATTATCAAAATTAAAAAAAGATCCTATAAAAAGCAAATAAAAAAATAATGGAGTCCAATCTTCAATTAAATAAATGTAGAGGTATGAGATTGAAAAAAACATGAGCTTAAAAAACAGAAAAAAAAAACTAAGCAAACCTAGGTGAATTTTCTAAACCTGGATTAATCTTCTAAACTTACAACTCATGAAATCTATACCCGAGCTCAATCAAGATGCTCAATTTCCAACAAATT
>Ga0325414_1002039_pt1 | contig 20136 bp, 14 predicted proteins | sample PopdelMetagenome_8_FD_206183 | JGI IMG/M metagenome (GOLD analysis project Ga0325414, IMG submission 206183) | Populus deltoides microbial communities from Bellville, Georgia, United States - Leaf-PdKOR-R3 | ecosystem: Host-associated > Plants > Phyllosphere > Phylloplane/Leaf | place: USA... | reverse complement strand
GGCCTCAGGTCTTGAGCCTTTGAGAAAACCCATGTTACATCACCAAAACTCTAAAAAACCATGCAATATCACTAAAGATCAAACCTGAAATTTTATTCATTATCCAAATCCCAAGAACTTAAAATTTCAGCATAGATTATCAAATTAAAACCACAACAATCCATGAAACGAAACAAGCTGAAATTTTCTCAAAGGCCCACCTTCCATTTGGCATCATCGTTGGCTAACTTCAATTTACCCCCGAGATTTTTACCACAACAAAAAAGAAGAAGGAAAACCGAACACACAAACAAGCATGCTTCCTATCTCCACCTATTATCAAAACAGACGAGGCAAAACAATGAAAAATCAAAACCAGGCCGGATGTGAACAGAAACAAAACAACCACTTCTAGCCTAAATTATTCTTAACTCCAAGTTTCAAGCTTTAACTTAAGTATTTCCACCAAAAAACTGGAGCATTTAGCACAAGACCCTCACATTGATTCACACCTAGCCTTGAACCTCAGCAAACTCATCTCTGTATGTCAAACCTCAAGCGGAGTTTTTTTGTTTTTGTCTATTTTAACGGGTATGAACACCCAGAGATACATGATAATAATCTTCATAAGGTTATAGTAATAACATTCATTACCATGCATCTTCAAGCACCTGACTAGTAAAGCATGGACATTTAGCAAACAAGTAAAGGATAAAGGAAAGAAATGACACTTATGAGACTTTGATAAGTTAAGGATTTGGGACCCTTTTATTTGCTTTCTATCCTTTCAAAATCTCCACCAGTTCAGTAGCCAGACCCAAGCCATTGGATCTAGTTGGGCTGCCAGACCCAATGCTATTGGGTCTGGCATTGCCTTCAGATCCAAGGTTATTGGTTTTGGCTCCGCAGCCAGACCTAAGACACTCAAAATATTTGCTATACTTTTCATATATATTTTTTAAAATTTAAAATCAAAATTGTTATTGACTCGCTGCGGAGCGCAGGTTAATATGCTAGTATATTTGATTTGTGGAATACTATTCCATAGTAAATACTGCACCTGAGTTGTTGAGGACCACGAGACATAATATTCCAAGGGCACCGGTTATTGCTTTGATTGACCATTGTTGAGGCGTGTATTCTCTGCTCTGGAGGTGCCAGTCTTTACAAAGCTTCTGCCATGTTTAATCTCTGACTAACTGTATGCTTGAAGCATCTAGTTCAAACATTGTGATTGAATTAAAGTATTTGTTCTTTGGTTTGGTATTTCTCAATGTTAATCTAGCTGAAGTTGCCATTTGGAATTTCATGAACGAATAAATAGGAGAAAAAAAATGCTGCAGTCCTGCATTCCTTGTTGGGTTTCACTTTCTTTCCACCTCTGTTACTTTGTTGAAGTTTCATTTAATCATAGAGGATCTCAAATGATAACCTTGCAAACTTTTTTTAATCACGATTCCTTCATGTTTCATCCCTATGATGTCCAGGGCCTTGTAGTTCCGGTTATCCGTAATGCTGAAAAGATGAACTTTGCTGAGATAGAGAAGGAAATCAACACTCTTGCAAAGAAGGCAAATGATGGAACTATTTCAATTGATGAAATGGCTGGAGGTTCATTTACAATATCCAATGGAGGTGTTTATGGAAGCCTTTTGAGTACACCCATTATCAACCCCCCTCAGGTTTGGCATTCTAGCGTGATAAAAATTTAAATGACTTTCCATATATTTTCACATGCACTTGTCTTAACTGATCGAGACACAAAGCACAAATTTACTAGTTGGCTGAACTTGCAAACTCGTCTATTTAAATTAATTAGGATATGCATCTCTTTTGGGCTCTGTAGTTCTCCAACTAGTGTCAGAGGTCATGATTATCAGAAACGGACTGTCCTTTTGGATCCGAAAACTGTTGAACCAGCTACTAAGCTGGTCTGGTTTTAATTTGGACCTTTTAAGCAAAGAAAATCAGAAAGACCTGTTTTAACAGTTGTTTAAATGTGGGCTGACTGGCTCTCAAAGCATATGAAATTTAGAAATATATGTGCTCGTTGCTAATCCAATCTGGCAATGATTCGAGTTTAGACAAACGAAACCTAGCTGCCTGAACGTGACTTGGTGATCTGGCATACTTGTTTGGTCACTGCGTGGTCTGGTCCTGGTTGTGCAGATATGGACAGCAACGCATTTTCTTGGATAAATGACTGCTGTGTTTTTTTTATGGTTCTCATAACCAATAATTTTTTGGCAGTCGGCTATTTTGGGCATGCACTCGATTGTGAGTCGCCCAATGGTTGTTGGAGGCAACGTTGTTCCGAGGCCAATGATGTACATTGCTCTGACATACGACCATAGGCTAATTGATGGTAGAGAGGCAGTTTTTTTCTTGCGTCGAATCAAAGATGTTGTGGAGGATCCTCGCAGGCTGCTTCTGGATGTATAAAAAATGGCATTAAATTTATTGAGTTTTCTGCCACACTGCCATTGAACATGCTTTTATTTGACATGAATAAATACTTTGAGATTGAAATTTTGTTGGGTTTGGATTGTTAATTCACCCCTATGAGTTTCACTTGCGGCTTGCCATGATTTAATCTAAAATGAGGGACAGTCTGCATGTTCTTTATATTCCAAAATGTTCATCAAACTCCTCTTTATTTATGTATGTAGAGGTTTCAGATTCTGGTAGACGGCATGTATAACGCACCTGTATTTTCGTTATAAATCTATATATAGTTTTAAATTTCTTTGGTCCTCGTTAGATTTATGGGCGTGGATTTCTTATTTTATTGCACTTGATTTATGTTTTACTAAGTTATTGCCCGCCCTGCCGGTGGGATTAATGTTTTTTTATTGTTAAAAAAGAAAAAAGAAATCTAAGGTCATGGGGAATTTTTTAGTATTATTAAATATGGATTAGTGGCTTAAATTTGAAAACTTTTGACTTGGTTTTTGTTCTCGCTTAGATTTCAAAGTGATTTTCAAATTAAATTATTTTGGAGTTCTTAAGAATAAAAACAATTTAAATGACCCGTCATAGTTTGTTTAGATAAAAATATGAAGATTTTTTTTTTAAATATTAAGGAAATGATATATTGTATGAACTTAGGTTATGTGATATGATACACTAAATTTGTGACATGGATTATAGATTTTATAGAGTTTAATAAATTTTTATAAATAATTTTTTATTTAATTATATGATAACAAAAATAAAAAATTATAAAATTGGACACCAACCAAATAATAAAATGTTTATGATAATCTTACAAAAAAAAATAAAGTAAAATAAATTATAAATACCAATTAAAAATGAAATAATAAAGTTGAAAAAATAAAATAAACAAAAGACATAAAAAAATTTAGCTATGTGGGTCTGGATGACCCGACATGTATTTTAAAAAACCCAAGCGCGAGGGCTTGAAGTAAGCCTATACACTTGGACCTTGTTTATTTTTTTTAAAGGGCATATAACATGTAGTTTGTCCTTATTGTTTTTTTTTAAAAGAGGAAGCATGCGGCATTGCTCGCCTAGAATCCAAACATCACTATGGTGACTGAAAAATCTTGGCCTAAAAATTCATTTTCCAGTCTATTTTCATCCATAAACAACAAAAAAACACCATTAAAATCTAAAAAAATCATCAAAATGATCTAAAAATACAGAATTAAATTGAGCAAATTGTTTCTCTATACTCTGATTTACTTTTTTAGGCAAGATCAAGGTTTAAAACCACAATTTTTGAACCCTCGTTTAATGAAATTTGTTAACACCATCAAAAAGTGGCCAAACCAATGAATTTCTCTTCATTTGCAGTTTTCAAGTGACATTTTCTCTCATCTCTCAAAACTAGGGACCAAAACGTAAAAAAGAAACTTTTGGACCAAAACAAATTGTCAGGAATTTGAAATTAACCATGTATTTTCACCATGTTTTACATTTTAGTCTTATTTATTTTAATTTAATAGTTGTACCACAAAACTTTTCAAAGGAGGATAAAATTATCCACATATTAGAAAGCAGTTGGCCTGAATCTAGTTAGTAGTACCTGAAAACTTCTCTAGCAAACCCTTGGAGAGGGAAGGAATGCCAATTCCATACATGTAGATGGAGGTAGTGGTTTCAAAATGACCCTAGGTCTATTGGCTGATACGCTCGATCGGGTTGGGCATCTGAATCGTATACTCTTTTGATTGATCGCGAGCCATATATTTTATGTCCTCATCACATACGCTTTTGGGGAAGTTGTTCTCTAGAGCCCGAGGCAACCTCCTTCTCTCTTGAGGATCTCTAACAGTAGCAGGAGAAGAATTCCTACAAGAAGGGCTACTCGACCCCTATCAGAGGTGGATGCCAGTATACCACCCCCTCTTGTTATTGGACCTAGTCTGATGGACCCCTGTCCCCTGCTGCTACTTTCAGGCTTTGGTTGAAACCTGAACTTCTTTTCAAATGAAGCAATACCTTTCTTTTTAGAGACAAATCTTATTTTCCAAGATCTGTTTTTTTTTTTAAAGGAAGAGAAAAAGGTGATGGTAAAAGGAATGTTTGAAGTGGGTTTTTCTCCTCTTGGAATGGAGCAAATTTAGTTTAGGGTCTTTTCAATGAAGCAGTTTTTCAAAAACAACAAAAAGTGAAAGTAAAAAGTTAGAAGTAAGAATGACTAGAGTTATAATGAAAAAATCTTTTCACTCCTATTATCAAATGGGAAACTTTTCATGTCATCATAGATCACAAGAAGTCCACTCAATTGTTGCATTAAAAGACAATCATCGTTTGTTTCCCAAACACCTCCTCCTAGTAAAGACAAGCCACTTGGTCTTGATGATCCTAATAATTCTACGTGGGATATATAAAATCTTATTGAGAAGATAAAAAGACTTTCATTCACTATTGATAAAAACTTTCAAAATCTTTGTGTATTGAATATGTAAAGATTTGACGAGCTACTGATGGATCAACATGTTTTGTTTTTACTTGGATCCTCTTTTCTAAAATAATCAAAGATAAGATGATAACTCAATGCTCACGAGCTCAGCCAAGAGCTGAGCCTATAGACATGTGGGTCTGATGAGCTGCCAAACCCACTATCCCTAGGCTCAGTCAAACGTTAAGCCTAAAGCATACCTGAGCTTGACAAGCTGCCAAACCCACCATCCTTGGGTTCAACCAAGCACCGAGTCTAGGCGTCTTTTGACGCCAGGGATCTTAGGTTCCATGTATAGACCATTAGTCATAGATATTTTACTCTCTGACGAGTCATATTTATTTATTTTCTTATACTTTAGCCTTTTCTCTTTAAAAAGAGACAAGCCACATGGGCTATAAGAAGGGACCATGAAATCTTTCAAAGGGGTTATGGAATTCTCCATTCTCTGATACACATTTATTCTCAATTCTTATCTAAAATATGATTGTTTTTTCTCTAAAATGATATTTATGTAAATATCGGAGAGTGCTCATATTTATCAAATGAGATCTTTTGCAGGTATGAGGCATTAGCCACTAGCCACCTTGGTTAAGAAGAATAGATCAGATCATCAAAACCAGAAAATTAACCGATTATCCAGGATATAAGCTGTACCTTTACGCTAATTGTGTTTTTTTTGGAAATCACTAGCTAGTATGTATTACTCTTGGCAAATTATACATGAGGTCTCCTAAAAGATTCCTCTCTAGTATTAAACGTGTACAAGTTGATACCCCGAAGCAAAGATATTCTATGCTATTTATGATTTCCAGGGTCATGGAAAGAATTATTCTTTAGCTAAACTGTAAGTCTTGAAAAGAATATACAAGTTCGAACGAAACTGCACAATTAATATACTAAAGGCAGTCTCGCCTTTTATCTCTCTCTCTCTCTCTCTCTCTCTCTATATATATATATATATATATATATATATATATCCTAAAGCTAGCTAAGTTCTCCTTCATTCCACCATAGAAAGAACCTTTTACAAACATGATCAATCTTTTGTTCACCGTAGTATTCACCGAAATGGCTTTGATCCTGATCCTTTTGTTTAGGACCCCTGTAAGGAAGCTAGTGATCATGACGATTGACCAGTTGAAGCAAGGGAAGGGTCCGTTGGTGGCGAAAACAGTGGCGACAACCTTGATTGTGGTGTTCACTTCCGTCTTGCACAACGCGCTGCAGATTAGGAAACGCTTGCTAGATGCCGGCGCGGTTAATTCTGCCGACGAGGTTCTTATGGTAGAACGCATCCTCGAAGCATCTCTTCTAGGTAAGTTGTGACCGTTCATCTTGACGTGCATTGCTTTTAATTTTTGGATTTCTGGAGAATCAAATACTGTCGTGATCTGCAAGTAAATAAGTGACCGTTATTCTATACAACAACCATTACTTAAAATCCACAACAACCCCTATATTTTGATCAAATCGAATTAGCCCTTCAAAGAACTTTCAAAATTTACCTCGTGCTTGTAAGAATTAGTCAACCCTATCAAATTGGGCTCAATTGCTTTAAATAGAAAGATAAACACCTATCAAGAATTTCATAAGATATTTAAGAAATCATACATAGAAAACTTTTGAAATTTTTTCTTGAATAAACAATAAAAATTCTTAAAATAACTCTAAAAATGTAAATAAATGAAATTTCTTTTTGAAGAAACTCAGTCATTAAAATTCTAATTATACCCATATAAAATCCGTCCCCTTTTACAAAATTTACCACTTTGTAAATCCTATAGAGGGGAACAAAATACATATTATGTTAGGGTTCATCATCACTCTTAGGGTTGCTCTGCAGGATTTTCTCTGTTTCTGGCAATGATGATAGATAGACTACATTGCTATATCAAAGAACTGCTTCAGGTTAGAAATGAATTGGAAGCTGTGAAAAGATTAAACTAGCAGGATTTTCAAGACAAGAAAAGCAGCAGCAGGAGAAGAAGACGTCAAACTGATCTGACTCCAGAACATGAAAGAAAGGCAAACTAAAGGAAGCAAAGGCTCCGAAAAGAATCTAACATCTGTACATACAAGGATGTGATCACCCCTCACCTCTCTCTCTCTCTAACATAAAATCTATCAATGATATTTAATAATGCTACAGAATTTATACTAGTTATGATGACTACATCTATTGCTTTGATTCATTATAAATTTGTGTTTCCTTTGTAGATAAATTTTCTATGTTTAATCATATACTAAATTTTTTATATAAATCATGCTAGGAAATTTAAATGAGTATAACAAAAATATAATATGGTATGTATAATATATCGTGAAAAAAAAACTATCAAGTAATTATCATCGATTAACTAGATATATAATGGTATAGTTAAGGATGGAAGAAGAAGAAAGCAATGCTCTTTCTTCAATAATTTTATATTGAATTTTGATGTTACTAATTATATAAAAAAAGTCTTGATAATCAATAATTATTAACATATCGATCAATCATTGATTTCTTAATCAATATATTATTTTTTTTCCAGTTTTTTGTTATTTCAATAATGAGAAACTACAATTAGAAACTTAATTACTAGAAGAAGCAAATAGCACCCTCGATAATCAAATACAATGTAAAGTTTTAAACTTGACTCTGACAAGTTTAGAATAATACCTAAATGTACATATCGGGAAAAAACATAACATGAAAGGATAAAGATACAAGAAAGCTACAAAAAAAAGGCTATAAATTATATTAAGTAAGAGAAAGTTATAAATAACATAAAGTTCTGGATAAATTGCAGTGTGTATAAGGTTGATTATCATTCTAACATTTTAGATGGCCTATTTATATAGTTAGAAAGATAGAATTTCATGTAAACATAAAATCCTAATCATATGACATATAAAAATTGTTGGGGACACCAGACCTATACCACAAACTACACGAGTATATGAACAGAGACGACATAGGATGACCCGGCCTGTCATGTTTTGGTTGAGAGACTAAGCTCATTTGTGCCTATCTCATTGTTATTTTATTTAGCTCATTTGGGCCTGTCTCATTGTTATTTTATTTATTTGAAATTATTTATATTAAATAGTTTGATTTGATGGGCCGAGCTCAATAGCGAGATGTTTTAAGGTTTACTATTTATATGTTCCTCTGTTATTTTGTGAGACAGTTTTGATGATTAATGAAAATATTGCAGACTTTGCATATCTCCAATCCCCTTTCTTCTCTTTCTTTGCTTTCTCTTCTCAGTTTCTTCTCTAAAAGCTTCTTTCTTTTCTTGCTTTAATTCTTATTATTTATTGTCCCGCACCAAATTTGGTATTAGAGCATGGTTTTTAATTGTTCTTACAATTAAACGATCCATATGTTTATGTTTAACCCTAGATTGATCTAAAAAAAAGCGTACTGTTCTGATTAAAAAAAAACCGCTCATCGACACTGTTCATCATCAACGACATCAATTTTTAGCAGCGGTGCCTTAGCCAATCACAGTGGCAGACCCATCACCGAGAAGACCTGCACATCAGTCCCACAGAGCGATCGACAATTCTACATCAACGCCGATCACAGCCAACGATCACAAGCAAGACACAAGTACACGCCGATTTACTGCCTTCAACAACCCGAAGTGTCGCAGCCACAACAGGTCTTTGTCTTTAGCAACCCAAATCAGTGTTACAAACCATTAGTCGCAACCACTACTGACTTACACCCTCCAGCAGCAGCACCAGTCGCAACGCCACCATCCACAGTGCTCTTGCCTGCAGCAGCGACAACGGATCAATAGGCCCCCGTTCAGCAGCGACACCACAGCCCCTACCCTCGCACCGCCAGGCTCAAACAGAATTATGAAGCTTCGTTTCGTGTGCCATCACCGTCAGCAGTTGTAACAGATCACAGGAGGTAGAGAAGACAGAAACAGAAGCTGGTAAAATAATTAACCTAAACACAGCAGCACCACGTCAGAGCATCCACGTCATCAGCCACGTCATCAGTTCTTGCCACGTTGTCTGCCACGTTAGCATATCCTGCCATATCATCTACCTCACCAGCATATCCTGCCATGTTAGCTACCACGTAATCCTTCACTGCCACATCATCCGGTCATAATTTTTACCCATTGAAAATCATCATTCTTAGTATGCTTTTACACTTGTTAACCAAGATTCAGAATTAATATTATTCTTTGTGCTTGCCCATAACTAAATTACATAGCCCGCTTTTAAATTGAATTACCTTAATTTTGAGCTATTAAATATCTAATCCTCTTAATTAATTGTGGAGCTTAGTTAAATTAGTGGGAAAACTGAAACAATGTGTTTGGATTACTCGTATGCATTTAGAGGACTTACATTGCTTGCTTGCGTATTTTCCTGGTTTAATCTGTTATTACTTAGTCTCCAAGATAATAATAATAATAATAATAATAAAATTATTTTAAAAAAATTAAAATTAAAAAATAATTTTTTTATTAGCTATAATTTTATTTTGCGTTTTACTTACAAGTGTTATTTGTGATCTCAGTCTCAGTATTAGTTTTTGCATGCATTTACATAGTGGTCGTCTAGTACACAATCTAGAAATCATAGCTACCATGGATCCAAACTCTAGTAATGTTCTTAGATATATTCAAGAACAATTACAATTTATGAGAACGGAAATGAGCAACATGTCCAATCAAATAAATAACCTTTCTGGAAGGATGGAGTCCATAAAAACTTTGCAAGTAAGACAGTCTAATGAGAGTGAACATTTTAATGACAACCATAGGAATCCTTAAAGACCAGTTCCTCATAGGAATCGCCAATGTAACCAATATCAGGGTCACAATGACTTTGATGACCCTAACGATAGTGAGCGTTCCAATGATTATCGTCAAAGACCAGTTCATCATAGGAATCGTCAACACACCGCAATCAAGGCCATTACGACTATGATGACCTTGACGAGCGAGTCATTAGGCATATCAAAGTAGAAGCCCTAACTTTTGAGGGTTAACTTGACCCATGGATCTTTGATAAATGGATCCGTGACATAGATCAATTCTTTGACTGATATAATTTATCTGAGAATAGGAAGGTAAGATTTGCAAAGATGAAACGTAGTAGGACCGCTCAACTTTATTGGGAAAGTGTATAAGAGTCTTTGGATAGGGGAGGTCAACCTCTTATTACTAATTAGGTTGAAATGAAGACTAAGTTATAAGAAAATTATTTGCCTCGTTCTTATAGAGGAAATCTTTTGGACCAGTGGAATAACTTGAGGCAAAGAGGCAAGTCTGCCAATGAATATGTGGCACAATTTGATGAGTATAGGATGAGATGTGCAGTTAAGGAGGATAAAGTGATGACCCTAAGTAGATTTCAAAAAGGCTTAAATGATGACCTTAGAAGAGAAGTTGTGCTTAGAGGTGTGTCCACCCTTGATAATGCTTATATACCTTAGTACAAAATTATGACTTGGTCATAAAAAGCCAGTGGATGAGACGCAAGACACTCGTAGTACCCCTTCTAGATCCTAACCACCACAGTAATGACTCCATATTAGGTGCCCCACCTCGTAAACCCAATCCTTTGAGTTCCCAGATACCTATAGAAGACAAGGGTAAGGGTATTTTTCATGAAGCACCTAAGATAACCCAATCCTAATAAGGCTAATAAGGCTCTGTTCATCAAGGTTTTGGTCATATTTCCTTTAGTTACCCTAATAAGGCTCTGTTCATCAAGGGGTAAGAGGATATGAGTGAAGAAGATAATTGTGATGATAAGGTATATGAACCCAATCCCGATGATTTTCAAGATCTAAATGATGAGGAGGATGCATCTAACTTGCTAGGATGTGTTAGGTCTATATCCACTGAAATCAAGACAACCAGGTTAGGTGTGGTTAGATGTGCTTTAACACAACCTAAAGAAATTGAGGATTGGAGAAGAACTGCTATTTTTTACACTTACTTTAAATGTGGAGATAAAGGGTGTAAGATCATCATAGACAGTGGTAGTCGTATCAATACAGTTTCCTCGGGTAGTGTATCCCACTTAGGCTTAAAGTTTGTTTCACACCCTAAACCCTATAGTGTGTTTTGGGTTAATGATACATCTATAGCGGTCAAAGAGAGATGTCTTTTTCCCATAAAGATCTTGGACTATCATGATGAAATTTGGTGTGATGTCATTCCTATGAATGTAGGGCACGTCATATTGGGCAGGCCTTGGTTATATGATTTGGACGTTACAATCTTTTGACGATTAAATTCTTGTTCATTCACTTTTCAAGGTATAAAAATCCAACTTATTGGATTACCTCCAAGGTCTAATGATAATAGTCAGAAGAAAAATAAAGTGAAAAAAGGAGGGCTTAACATAATAAGTCCTAGGGAGTTTGATAAGGAGATTTGTGAGGAGTCTATTGTGTTTGTTATAGTGGCTAAGGAGATTGTAGAAGACTTTTTAGAGGAGCCACCTGAAGAGGTAAGAGAAGTGTTGGAAGAATTTCTAGATGTTTTCCCTTCTGAACTACTTGATGCTTTACCCCCTATGTCTGATGTTCAACACGCCATAAATTTTATCCCTGGTGTCACATTACCAAACTTGCCTCACTATAGGATGAACCCGAGTGAACATGCTGAATTGCAAAGGCAAGTATGTGAGTTGTTACAAAAGGGATTTATACGAGAGAGTTTGAGCACTTGCGCAGTACCTACACTGTTAACACCTAAGAAAGATGGATAATGGAGAATATGTGTAGACAGTCAAGCCATCAATAGGATTACAATCAAGTATCGTTTTCCAATTCCTCGATTGGATGACATGCTAGATATGATGGCAGGAGCCCATATCTTCTCTAAGATTGACTTGAAGAGTGGGTATCATCAGATTAGGATGTATCTGGGATGTTGCTACTCAATTTTTGACCCATGTTTTTGATAAATTTTTAGAAAAAATAAAAAATGGCAAAAAAACAATGAAAACCCCAAAAAATGCATTTTGATATATTTGCATTATTTTTAGCATTTTCAACATCATCTTAGAAGAATTTAAATTTTTAAAGGTATTTTGAACGCATTCAACTTTTAATGCGTTAATTTTACAATCATTGATTTATTGAGTCTATGTTGATTTTTCTCGCTTTAAAAAATACAAAAAAAATGAGAAAATACAAAATTACAAAAGAAAAAGAAAAGTCGAGGTACCAGTTTGGAAACCTAGCACTATTTCTTCTATAAATACCATGCTATAGTGGAATAGAAGAGGGGGAGGAGAAAAAATTAGGAAACCGGAGGACGGCAAAAAATAAGGGGAAACAAAAGAAAAAAACCCTAAACCTCACCCTCTCAAAAGGCCGCCGCTCATCTTCTCTTCTGAGCTCTCTGGCAAAAAATACAAAAGAGAACCGATGACCCCAGCCGTTACCAAAAAAGAGAGAGCCACCATCCCCCTGGCCTTGAAAGCAGACTAAATAACCCCTGACTTTTCTGCTCAAGGGCCGCCGCTCCCCTTTTCCTTTGGTTCTCTCCCAAATCGAAGGAAGCCCTCTTCCTTTACCAAACCAACCACCGTTCTCCCTCTCTTTACCTGTTGAAGCCGCCTCTCGCTTTGGCCAAAACAAGAGAGAGTCGAAGTCCCCCGATCATCAGCACACTGCCCTTATTACCATCTCTCCCAAAACTAGAGGCCACGGCTGGTCCCCCCTCTCCACTAATCCTCTCCCTCGGCCACCGGGCAACAGTTTACCCATCGACCTCCCTCACCCGGCTGGCGCCACAGACGCCCGACCAAGACTACCCCTCAGCACACCATAGAGCTGCCCGTCTTCTACCTCCCACAGCAAAGCCGGCCCCATAGCAGCTCCTCCCCCACGCACGGTAGTGGCCATGGACGGCCTGCGGATGAACCACTGAACCGCTCTCTCAGCCAGCAGCGGCGGTCAGTCCCTTAAGTTGATCCCCCCGAGTCTCATCGTCGCGTGTGCCGACACGCCACCAGCCACGACAACTTCTTCTCTGATCTTCAACCATCCAGACGGTAACAAGCAGCGGTGGCATTGAACCCAGAAGAAGAAAGCATTAATGGAGGGAGATAATGGCAGATCTAAAAGAAAAGGGGAAAACAAAAGTGAAATCTATTGCTTGTGTTGTTGGGTTGCTTTGCAGGTGACTGGGAGATACACCGTCGGTATCAGCGAGAAGAGAAGAAGGAGACGATCCTGATCCACCAGTTTGTTGGCTTCACCGGCGACGGCACGTGGATCTACGCGCAGCCAGTGGCGATGGTGCGTGCAGTCCACACGCCGCCACTAGTCCGGCGGATCCCAGAAGGCTCCCCTGCAGTTCTGTATTTTTTGGGGGTTTGTTCTGTAATTTTGAAATTGTTGAGGCCTTGTTTGGGTAAATTTTAAATTTTTGTTATTTTGTAATATGTAAAAGTGAGGTGTGAGTTGAGCATAGTAAAAAGTGGTGTTAGTGTGTGTTTGTATTTTTTTTTATGTATGTTTTCTTTTAATGTAAAGAAAAAAAGAAAAAAAGACAATAATAAAAAGAAGAAAAAGAATTAAGTTTTTTTTAATTTGTATGCGGTTAAGTATCTGAAGGACAAATAAAATCATGTTGTATTTCCTGTGAAAATGTAAGAACATGTTTCTACATCTATTTTGGGATTTAATAATTGATTTATTAAAGTCTTAAGAATTTGACTAATATTTTAAATTTTCAAATCACATTAAACCATAAAGCAGCTTATCTCAGGTAGGGTGTGTTAGGGATGTTAATACCTTCTCTAGCCACAACCAGTCCCTTACCTTTGAATTTTTGACAAAGACTAGTATATTCAGGTTTCTTTACTGCCTTCAATCAAATATTAGGTGGCGACTCTCAAAGAACCAATCAAGCAAACGAATGAAAATCGCCAAGCCGACACCGCACGGGTGCCATGCGACACGAGAGATGAGTGGAAAACGACATTTTAGACTAATGATGGTTTATATGACTGGCTAGTCATGCCTTTTAGCCTTTCCAATGTACCAAGCACTTTTATGAGAGTAATTACATAAGTGCTTAGGCCATTTATGGGAAAGTTCTTGGTGGTATACTTTGATAACTTTGATAATATTCTTATTTATAGCAAAACCAAGAAAGAGCATTTCGTTCATCTTATTTAAGTTTGTACCATCCTAAGAAAGGCAAGTTTGTTTGTAAATGTCAAAAGATGTTCCTTCTTTACAGATCAAGTGGTCTTTTTGAGGTTTATAATGTCATGGAAAGGAGTCTCTGCTAACTCCCAGAAAGTCCAAGCGATAGTAGATTGGCCTGAAACTAAGACTATTCATAAGGTTCATAGTTTTCATGGGCTTGCGACTTTCTATCGTCATTTCATTAAGGGATTTAGCACCATCATGCCGCCTATTACAGATTGTTTGAAACAATGTGAGTTTAAATGGAGTAAAGGAGCTAATAGAGCATTTGAGGAGGTTAAGAAGAAGATGACGGAGGCCCTAGTAATTCGGCTACCTGATTTTACTAAAGTGTTTGAAGTAGAATGTGATGCTTCGAGAGTCAGTATAGGTGGAGTACTTAGTTAGGAACGTTACCCTGTAGCCTACTTTAGTGAGAAACTTAATGAGGCAAAAAAAAAGTACTTAACTTATGATAAGGATTTTTATGTGATGGTTCAGGCCTTGCGCTATTGGCGCCATTACTTGTTACCACAAGAGCTTGTTCTTTACTCTGACCATAAGGCCCTCCGCTATCTTAACTCCTAAAAGAAGCTCAATCATAGGCATGGTCATTGGGTTGAATATTTGCAAGCATACTAATTTGTTTTGAAACATAAATCTGGAATAGAGAATAAAGCTGCAGATGCTTTGAGTCGTCGGGTAACGCTATTATCTGTAATGAGTGTTGAAGTCACAGGATTTGAGAGACTCAAATAGAAGTATGAATCTTGCTCAGAATTTGGAGAAATATACTTGACATTAAAGGATGAAAATCACCGTGTTATAAATGGTTATCACTTCCAAGATGGATACTTATTTCGCGATAATAAGCTTTGTATCCCGAAAACATCCATGCGTGAATTTTTGATATGGGAGATTCATGCTGGAGGTCTCTCATGATATTTTGGAAGGAATAAAACCATCGAAGAGGTGGAATGTCAGTTTTTCTGGTCTAGTTTGAAAAGAGATGTCGCCAAATTGGTAGGTTAATGTTGAACTTGCCAGCTAGCTAAGCATAGAAAACAAAATATTGGTCTTTACACCTCATTACCCGTTCCCACTTGCCCTTGGCAAGATGTAAGCATGGATTTTGTGCTTGGGCTTCCACATACTGCAAAGAAACATGATTCTATTTTTGTGGTTGTCGACCGCTTCTCTAAGATGGCCCATTTTATTCCTTGTACTAAGACCACAGATGCTTCCAGAGTTGCAAAACTCTATTTTAACGAGATTGTCAAGTTGTATGGTCTTCCCCAAACCATAGTTTCGGATAGAGATGTTATATTTACATGTTATTTCTGGAAAACCCTTTGGTATATGATGGGAACCAAATTGAAGTTTTCTACTGCTTATCACCCCCAAACTGATGATCAAACTGAGGTGGTTAACAGGAGTTTGGGCAACCTATTAAGGTGTCTAGTGAGTGATCATAATAGGAATCGGGATCTGATTCTTCCTATGGTCCAGTTTACCTATAATAGCTCTATCAATAGGTCAATAGGCACGAGTTCCTTTGAAGTTGTACATGGTTACAAACCTAGGAAACCTTTAGACCTTCTTCCTATGTCCCTTCATGCTAGAGTGTCTGAGTTAGTCAAGTCTTTTGCACGTAGAATTCAGGATTTGCATATTGAGATCACTAAACAGATTCAAGCAAGTAATGCGCAATATAAACTTCAAGCTGATTTACATAGACGACATAATGAGTTTAATGTGGGAAACTATGTTATGGTACGAATTAGACCCGAGCGGTTTCCTTCGGGAGCTAATCGAAAATTACATGCACGTAGTGCCGGGCCTTTCAAAGTGGTACAACGGGTTGGTCCAAATGCTTATGTTCTTGATTTACCACATGATTTTGGCATTAGCTCTACATTTAACATTGAGGATCTAATTGCATACCATAAGCCACTTCCTATTCCAAATGATCCATTTGAGATACCACTTAACTCTCCCCTGATGATCCTATTGAAACCCTTATCCCTTTCACCTTGACATCAGCATAAAAGGATAATATTGATAATATTTTGGATGAACAAGTTTTTTTTAACAGGAATGGTGAGGTTTAACAGTTTCTAGTTCACTGGGTGGGTCAACCTGACTCAGATTGCACTTGGATTACTAGAGATACTTTGCAGCAGCTTGATCCAAATCTCTGGGAGTACTATCAGAGTCGGCCAGTGCTATACTCAACGAGGTCGAGTTTCTCTAACCTCAGGAGAGTTGGTGGGAACACTAGACCCACACCACAAACTACACGAGTATATGAACGGAGACGACGTAGGATGGCCCAGCCTGTCACGCTTTGGCTGGGAGACTAAGATGGCCCAGCCTATCACGCTTTGGTTGGGAGACTAAACACATTTAAGCCTATCTTATTGTTATTTTATTTAGCCCATTTGGGTTTGTCTCATTGCTATTTTATTTATTTGAAATTATTTATGTTAAATAGTTTGATTTGATGGGTTGAGCCCAATAACGAGATGTTTTAGGGTTTACTATTTATATGTTCCTCTGTCATTTTGTGAGACATTTTTTATGATTAATGAAAATATTGCAAACTTTGCATATCTCCAATCCCTTTTCTTCTCTTTCTTTGCTTTCTCTTCTTAGCTTCTTTCTTTTCTTGTTTTAATTCTTATTATTTATTGTCTCGCACCAAAAACTATACAATCTTAAACCTAGTAGAATTTGTTCTTCTTATATCCATACACATTTTGTTGGCATTCATATGTATTTGTGATAATTTGTAATATATACTAGTATTCATGTCAAAATTTCTTTTATTTTGCATACAATTTGATCGATCGCCAATGTGAATTCTAACCTCCTTATTGATAATAAACTTCTTCTTTCTTCAATTTATTTCTTGTATAATAATAGAGAATAACTACTAATTTTAACCACTCAACACATGGATGATTTATTTTTGGTATAAGAAATTCCCTTATATTTTTTTATTTAAAATAAATAAAAGAATATTGACTTGCATTTTGCACTTAAATTAATTGATAAATCAACCATAGATCATGTGAAAAACTAAACATTGTTCATTAAAAAAGTTAATCGTGTTTAATTGCCTAACTTATCATGCAATTAAAAAAATATAAAACAAAATATTTTTAGGCTTTTAGACATGATGCTTAGGATTATAAGAACAACAACTTTAATTGTAATTAATGCATCAATTCTTCAATTAATACCCACTCCTTCACCTTCTTCATCACATCTCCAATTATTTTATTCAAAAACCTAAGATTTTTTTTAAAAAGAGAAAGAACCAATAACCCTGAACTCTTCTCTTTTCAAACACCAAAAAAGACACCCTCAAGTTGTACTCCTCAAAGATCTTTCTTTGTTATTTGTTTTCAAAACTATGCTAGTTTTGGCCCATATATAAACAAGTCAATTATTAACAATACACCAGCAAATATGACTAAAGAATGTGTTAGTCCATACCAAGAAGAAATACCATGAAAAAGAGATAGTTTGTTCCTTTTAGATGCATAGAGGGGGGGGGGAGAGTTTCATCCTATGTAGATCATGAGAACCTTAGCTTGTGGAAGAAATCCATTTTTTTAGATTAATGTGGGTGTCTAGGCTAGCTTGCACGCACCTCGACTAATCCCACGGGCCTTGAAGTTAACAACCATGTAAGCCTCTAGTGGCCCCGAGATTTGTGTAACTCGAACTAGTGACTTGTGGGGAGTAAACTCAGTGCCTGATCAATTGAGCTATATCCTTCAGGGTTGGAAAAAAATCCATTTTAACATGGCCTTACATTGCCAGTGAAAATTACATCAAGTGGCTAGACAAAATATAGAAATATTTTGGCAAAGAATAGAAATGCTAGAGGATTTTCAAGGCAATCTAGTTGTCTAAGATTCTCATTAAGCCCAAATAAAGAACTATTTGTTGCCTTTTCTAGTAAAAGTGTAATAATTTCTTCTTATTTATGTATGGGATGTAAACCATCCCTTTATATGATTTGTCCTTAAAAGAAGGTCTTTTTGTTAAAGTGGGAGAAAAAGGAAACCAGTTTCCTCACTTAGAGACAACATGTGGCTTTTCTTTTCTATTGGGTTTGTGAATACCTCATCTGTTTTAGGTCCAAGAAGCCAACCTAGACATATTTAAATATGGTAATAACTTTGGTTAAAGGTAAAATAGTTATAACCTTTTGTACTAACCAACATATATAGGGATTAAAAGAATGCCAAGAAAGAAAAGAAGATCACCTCTTTATGGTGAAGGGTAATGTTTATGGAGTCTTGAAGTAGGTCTAAACATGGACAATTACCTATTTTTAAGAGTTTAACAACATTCGATTAACCCTATTCCACTATTAATTTACATAGGAGATAATTTAAAGAGGTCCCCTTCAATGACTTTCCTTTTTTAAGGCATGTTGAGACCTTAGTTGTCTTGGAAGTGTTAATCTATACTTGTCATGTCAGTTGATGCTTTTTATTGTTATCCTCTACCTCTTCCTCGTCCTTAAAATCCACCACGTCATTTGCCTTTTCTTAGAGATGCTCCTCTAGGAGTGGTGACCTTTAAAGCTTGCTCCTCCTCAACATGACTTGTCATCCTCTAATTATAGATTTGTAATTAACAAAAACCTAAAAGGCATCAAGAAAACACTGCAGCACAAGACAAAAAATACCATGTAGTAGAACAATGTTTTAATGTTTTTGCTTTTCTAAAAGACAACTCATAACCTTGTTGATATGGTAAAATGATCTTTTTCATATGACCCATTGATTATTACCAAGTTGATTTGGACAAATTAATCTTTTTATATTTTTAGCACAATTTAAATTACTTAATTACACTTAAAAGTAAAAAAAAAGAAAAGAAAATTAAACTGGCATCCTCTTTTCTTTATTTAAAAACATTGAAATGATAATCTTTCCCTTAAATTAAAAAATCAGCTTATATGCATTTTTTTGTATTGTTAATTTGGTTTTTTAGATATATTCAATTTGAATGAGGAATAATTCAGTCTTTTAACAAATCTAAATATAATTAAAAAAATTTAAAGTGGCTAGCACATGCTGTCTATGTATTGATAAAGGGGAGGTGCTTGCGTTTTTTGAGTGGCACATGCGACACTTCACAATTATCAAACTTTGCCATCCATAAAGGCATTGGAAGTGTTGCACCATCCTCTTCATGGTGATCAAGTGCACGTACATGACAAAGCAACGATTGACTCTGCTAGATTTTTTTTCTTTTCCTCCCATTGTATCTCTCATAGTCTTGGATTTCATGGCAAACCTTTTAAAAATCAAATATGTTTCGTTACTTTATATTTGTATCAATTTTGATCTTTATTTTTTTGACTGTTATTTGTTTTTTTTAATGCTTTTTAAAGTTGATTTTTTTTAATTTTATCCCTCAACAATTTATTTCATTTAATTTTTATATCCAATTTTGCCTTCATTCTTTGATTTTTTTTTGTTTTTATCATTTTCTTGAATTGTTTTTTCAATTTCAATCCGTTAGCATTTTATTTCATTTAATTTTTATATCCATATTTTTTACTTATTATTTTGATTGCTATTTATTTTTTTTTTATTATTTTCTTAATTTATTTTACTTTTCAATTTAGTCCCCCTTGATTTTCTTTGATTTAGTTTTTATACCAGATTTGATCCTCATTATTTTGATTTCTATTTATTCTGATTTTTAATTGTGGATGGTTAGGAATTTTGTTTTGTGATTTTTTTTTGTTATTGTCTTTGGTAAGGTAATCTTGATCTCATGACCCATGTTGTAGGTTTTAAAAATTAGCCAAATTTAACTTCCATCTTTTTTAGGACTATTTTAAAACAATATATATATATATATATATATATATATATATATTAATTTTACCATTTAACATTAGATTATTGAGTCTTGAACTTTGTGATTTTCTCCATTTTGTTTTGTAGGGTTATCTCGATCGATCTCATATCATAGGTCACAGACTAATCGAATTAACTCAAGTTGACTTGAGTTATTTATT
>Ga0325414_1002038_pt1 | contig 20142 bp, 12 predicted proteins | sample PopdelMetagenome_8_FD_206183 | JGI IMG/M metagenome (GOLD analysis project Ga0325414, IMG submission 206183) | Populus deltoides microbial communities from Bellville, Georgia, United States - Leaf-PdKOR-R3 | ecosystem: Host-associated > Plants > Phyllosphere > Phylloplane/Leaf | place: USA... | reverse complement strand
TTTTTTTTTTTTTAACCATGAGCGTCTAAAACAGTTTATATGCGAGGTTCTAAAATTAAATATTATATAAATCTTTGATGATTTTAAAATTTATAATACTTAAATCGGTGACTCTTGAAAAGCAAAGTTAAAATTAACATGTCCTTGTTTTTGAACATTAGAGCAATAACATTAAAAAGTAAAATATAGGCTTATAAGTCAACTTAATTAATCAATTTTAAATTTAATTCACAAAAACTTTATTTTTTTTTCTAGAATCCATAATCTTAAATCTTTATATTTTTAAAATCAATAATTAACACAAATTAATATAAATTATATTAAATGATAAGGAAAAAATATGTAATATACATTTACATGTTGAGCGTGGATGGTAATGGTTCTGGTGAACCTACTTTGTGGTGGGGAGAGAGGTAAGGTATAGTCTTGTGGTGGATGCAGGGTTGTTTCGTGATGGGAAGAAAAAGGAGAGTTTGCGGACAGAAAAAAAATATGGAAAGAAAGAGAAAAATTAGGTATGAACTAGATACATTACCCGCGCTACACTGCTACAGGGCATTATTTTTCAACGTACATGAATATAAATTAGAGTGGTGTTTTATTGGGGGAAAATAAAAGCAACCATAAAATGAAACTTCATTATATATCATTTGACCAACAAAACCCAAAATTATCATTTACGATATGAGAAAGAAATCCTACAACTACCTTAAGATTGGAGAAGTTGGCACACAAAAGATTGATAGAAAAAAACAACTTTTGCAACATTCCATCCAAAACTCTGAAACCTCCATGGTGTGCAAAAAAAACTGCAAACTGTTCTGCAACAAAGAAAGTTAAGATCACAACAAAAGTGTTTGTTAAGAAACAGTGTATGGTTACACACGACACTGCCAAAATACTGGAAAGGTTGGATGATCAATGATCCTGCAGCAAAGAAATCACATCAGCATTTTTTCATTTACACAAACAATTTGAACATAAATGAGCAAACTTTAATACAGTGAAATATAGCAAGAGAATAGTAAATTGAGAGGATAAGCATCAAAATCAAGTGTATGTCAATGGAGAAAAAAACATAACCAATACCCCCTAATAAGCCATAAGGAAAGGTAAAAGGCGTGGGAAAAAAAGGCGGGATACAATGGTTGAAACTTAGCTGTTAAATTTTCTTTTCACAGTAAAACTTAACGTATGAAAAGATAACCAAACATGCATGAAAAGGTTGTTCCATCTTCTCCATCACATGAATGACAAACTAAATGAACATGAAAGATTTAAGTATAGCAAACATAGTAAAAAAAACACAAAAGAAACTTATGACAGTCCATAATCCAACACAATAACCAACATCCCAAGGCATGAGCATGAATAGATGAAAAAAAAATGGAAAACATGCATAAATGGTAAGGAAAACAGATGCTGCAGATGTGGCAGCATTTCAAAAGTCTCAATCAAACCTCAAGCAAGTGTAAAGTCATCCTAGCAGAACACATAATGTTTTATAATTATTATAACTAAAATACACACTAAAAAAAAATAGCCATGCACAAATGGATAGGGAGGTTGACATCTATAAAAATCTATAAAAGAATTGAAGCAACTTAAAGATAGCGAGATCAATCTAAAAAAGAGCGTTGTAATAGAAAGTAGGGAAAAATAGAAAAATCGAATTAATAGACAGAGAGAATGGATGGGAAGCTTAGAAACAACATCGCAAGTAAAATATGAACATCAAAAAAGGAAAAAGAAAATGAAGAATCACAAATGTTAAAAAAAAAACTAAGAAAATAACAAAAGGAAACAAAAGATTAAGGTGGAAAAGAAATTGCTTGAACATACCTTGACGAAAGGGAGTGAAAGCGGCCAAAAACACCTGTTGCATATCCCTTAACTAAGCTGTGGACGCTGTTAAAACATGGAAAAGGGCACAAGAAATATGTAAAACCATAAAGCTGCAATATAGCATAGGTTGTAGATACGTTGGAATAAGAAAACAATATATGCTAAAATGAGAGAAAAAAACAACCCAAAGAATGAAAAGGGAGCCTACGAACCTATTGCTAGTAGAGAATAATGAAATTGCAATTTGAAGAAATAGTTTCATAAAAGAAAAGGGTTATTGGCTAAAAGCAGACTACCAAACAGAGTCCAAAACTAAAAGAATCAAAGAGCGACGTATAAATGAATATCATTAGCAAAGAAGAAAACCCAACAGCTTAATAAAACCATCATGAAATCAAACAAAATTTGAACCAAAAGACACAGTAGAAAAGCTTATTAAAGAACAGAAAAAGAAGGGGAAAACAAAGCAAAAGATTTCAATTTAACAGAGCAGAAAAATCTCTAAAGACATGTAGGAAAAAAAAGACAAATAAAGCAAGCAAAGAGACAACAACAGAATTCCTTCAACAATTTAGCTTGTATACTCATTAAAAAAATAGTAAAGGTGCTTTTAAGTTGTCTATCCATAGAAGTACAATCTAATAAGTTAGACTTGTAGGAATTCTAGCATTACTCCTCAATTGTACCATGCATTGCTAAAGTCTTCATTTTGACAGGGCAATTAGCTCCCACTCAATAAGCTTGACCAACCACTTATTTCTATATGATGATATGATTTAAACAAAGATTTTTTTGCCAATACATTTATATTATAATTTTAGCTTAAAAATGAAAGCAAAAATTGGAGTTAGATAACAAAATGTTGAACTAGAAGTAATATATGAATAACATCTGGCTAAGAAATTTGAAATCATGATGTAAGATACTTATTTGCAAGAATGGAAAAGAGAGATAGTGAGCAATTTAGGGTTTGAAAAAAAAATATCACCTTTTATCCTAAATTTGCTCTATTAAGAATACATAAGTTAAAAGCTCAAATCACGACCCAAGCAACATTGTCATCCATTAATAGAGTCATACGTGCAGCATCATGCTGAAAGGTGACCAATGATTTCACCTGATTAGCCTAAGAATGTATCAAGTAAAAGGAAAGGGAATAAAAGAAGAAATATATGAATCAAATGAAGAATAACTAACTTCAATGACTATACATTTGAATAAATTTGATACTAGCAAATGCTAACTAGCCAAAGAAAAAAAGTCCAGGATCATTACACTTGAGGAAAGATAAAGCTACATTTGTTAAAAACGCATAATACAATTAATAACTACTTGTCCAATCACATGTATATGCTAAAGAAATTGAGAAAATATTATAACTTTCTTCAATGCAGCCTTGTTAACACTAAAACAGTCTTATAGAAGCACTACTCTTCGAATCATATTTGAGTATCCTTGTTAATAGACCAATCACTCTCTCAACTGGCCTCTTGTAATGCTTTCAACTTCTATATAATATCATGAGATAAGTCCGGGCCATCATAATTTGACATAGTAAAAACAAAAACTTGATTTTGTAATTTTGCAATTGTAAGTACATCACAAACCCCTTTAAATCCCCCTAAAAGAGATTTCTTTCCAACATAATCATTTCCATAACCAAAAACACAATGCAATAATCCATTTTATAGTGCAACAATTCTAACTATGTCTATAAAATAAAGACAGATTATCTAATTAAATATTAACATAAAAAGGTTCATAATTTTTTACAGGCAAGAAATTAAAAAGAAAGGATTTTTACATACCATAAAAGATATTAATTCCTTCGTCAACCTACCAAAAAAACCAACAATCAAACTAAACCCATTAAGATCATTTCACTGGAAAAAAAACCATAAAAAAACAACATATAATCAAGATCGATGACCCAATTAAACATTAAAAAAAAAGTTTTTAATTTCTGACATGCAAGAAATTGAAAAGGAAGGCTTTTTACATACAATAAAAGATATTAATTACTTCTTCAACTTGAAAAAAAATCGAAACAAACACATTAATAAGATTATTTAATTGCAAAAAAAACCAAGAAACAACATGTAGAAAATTTATATTAATTCAAAGAGACCCAGAATAAGAAAATCAAAATTAACAAACTATTTTTTTTCAAGATTTCTCATGAACCAAACAAAAAATTCAATGGGTCTAATGGATGGAGTTTTGGGGCCCCACAACAACCATGCTAGAACTTGCAACACTCAACAATTTGAAAATAAACAGAGGCCCTAAATCCCTGCAACACCCATGCCAGATCCAGTAATACCCAATAATATTAAAATATTAGAGGCCCCAAATCTTGCAACACTCAATAATCTAAAAAAATCAAAAGCCTAACCAAGAACCCAAGCCAAAACCCATCCAAACTCATCAGCTCCTAAGAACTTTGCAATGTTCATAAGAAGAACCATCAGTGCACAAAGACGTTGAAACTGCACACAGAGCCACTAAAATACCCACAATCGAGCTACACCAACAAAGAAACCCTCACCACGCGCTAACAAAGAAACACGTAAGCATATCACCATGCAGCCTCACATCGCGCTAGAAGACCACCGAGAAGCAGAAAAAAACATTGATGGTTATGGGTAGGGAGATGGAATGGTTGCACGGTGGTGTTTGCAAGGTGGATCTGGAACTGTGAACGTGTTCTTTGGCTTGTTTGTGAGGCGTTCTTTGATGCATTTGTGCCAGAAAAAAGAAAGAGATGGGAAAGCTGTAACCTGTCAAAAAAAGATAGGAAGATATATGGCAGGGAGGCTGCCACGTGACTAACGAAACAAATGAAAAAACAGCGAAAGAAAACTGGCCAAAAATTATTGCGAGAACGAATTAAAAATTTAAACAGTAATCCATAGGGATTTTAGACACAATCTACAATGATTTAATGAGCAGTTTTAGTTTTTTTTTAATATTATAATTCACATGCGACTCGCATATGTTTTAGATTATGTTTTTAGGGGTATAGTTTAACTGGTCAGACTCTGAATTTGCTATTTAGAGGTCATCAGTTCGAGTTTCACAAACCTCAGGGTCACTATAGACTGATATGGTTATTAACTTCATGGCTCATGTGATTAGTCGAGGTGCATGTAAGTTGCTCCAGACATTCAGGTTGAAAAAAAAAACATGTTATTTTCTATTTTTCTTATTGTTCTAAAATTCTCCTTTACTTTGGTCTATTGGAAGTTGGGCTATTCTATAGGCTATAACTGTAATGAGTGGAGAACGCTTATTATTAATACACGCTGCCTTATTTTGCTCTATTGTTCCACTACAAGGACATGGACGAACTCTCCTGCTCTCATTTACCGCTCCTCCTTCCCATCATCATCAAACAATCACAACTCCTTGCCCAGATAAACCCCTCCTTAGCCACAAACTCTCTCTGCCCTTTCTTTACCTTATTGTGATGTCATTGATTGTTTTTATCTGGTTCTGGTTATGGAATAATTAAAGGTAGTTGGGTTATGATCCTTCAGGGAACTTGCTTGGACTGGAGGTCGATCCAAAGTCAAGGTCATTCCCAACCGCATCGCTTTTATATAGTCTATTATTTGTTGATTTCTTCCTAATTTTTATCTTTTTTTTTAATTCATCTAAAATATTGATCAGAAATGTTATCTTTTCCAATTCACCTAGACCAAGGTGTTGGTTTGGTCCGAATGGTCAGTACAACAGAGAGATTCCTCGCTCGAGTTGCAGGGAACGAGGCTACAGTCATGTTCTGAGTGTGGAATTGACAAATGTAAATTAATATTAAAATATTGTTATTGTGATATATAATATTTTTTTAGATTTATTTTAAGTATTTATATTCAAAAAATATAAAAAATATTAATTTATTGTCATTTCAATGCAAATATATTTTTAAAAAGCATAAAAAAATAAAAATTTTCAAATTCTCAAATAAATATTAAAAACACGAATAAAATTGGAGAGATGAAATGGTGACTGCACCTTGTCCCTCCTTCCTAGTTGCACTCGTGCATAAAATTGAGCCTGTAGATGCAATTACACACTCGAGTAGTTTTTATTTTTTAATAGTCTGGACAAAAAGTTACCTGCTTTTATGGATAAGCGAAGAAACTAAAAAACTAATTAAATTAAAAAAATCAGGAAAAAAAAGTTAAAAAAACTAAACCGTGAAAAAAACCGATTAAAATTTTGAAAAATTTGACCGGTTCGGTTCGGTTTTGATTTTATAAGTCTAAAATTGAAAAAACCAAACCAAAACCGAAAAAACCTGGAAAAAACTGAGCTAAACTGATTTTTGTCCAAAAAAACTAATCCGAACCGAAACCGGTCGGTTTGAACTGGTTTCAGTTTTTTTTTAAAATTATGTTTGGTTATTTTTTTTTATAAAAATCAAACCAAACCGAAAATGATAACCCCTACCTACTTCTCTGGATGGTTAATTTTAGACAAACTCATAAAATTCCCCAGCCTTCAAGATTAGTCTAGTTTAGGCCCCTGAACTATTTTTTCCTCTCAACTAGGTTTCAACTTATCAATTAATTTTTAAACACATTCTTCCATTATTTTTAGTCAACAAAACTATCAAGTAATTACACAAAGTTAAGATGATTTTTCTCTTTCCATAAAAAAATTCTCTAACATCCCTAATTTTTTTATTTTTTTTATTAACATGGTTGTCCAAGTTAGCTTGCGTATATCTCGACTAATCCCACGAGTCCTTAATTAGCACATTTTATAGACAAGACCATATAAAGAAATAAAATATTTATATATTTTTTTCATGGTCTATTCAATATGATGAGAGAGGTTTTAGTAAATTCATGGTTTTCTAATAAAAATAAAGAGAATTTTTCAGATGAATATTTAACTATTTTGTTAACCTAAACTAAAAGAAGAATCTAATTGAGAAATTGATACCTGGGAACTTAATCGAGATAAAATCAGGGATCTAATTGAGATTACCCCAGTAGGATGGGGACTTGTTTCATTTTGGAGGTTTGCGTTTTTCTTTTTCCTTTTCTATTAGCAGTATTTGTTTTGTTCTCATCAGGCCACATATATGGACTGTACGGCCCTGTGAGGTCGGTCAAAACGCAAAAAGGCCAATGAAGCAAAGCCGGCCCAACTAATCCTAAAGGTGACGCCGGCCCAGTAAAACATACTTGTGGCACACTGATCAACAAGTCTACTGATCCTCCCCAGACAAAAAAGTTTCTCTCCGTCTAGGGTTCCTGATTTACCGGACGTAGCCATGGCTATGCAAGCAGGAGTCAGCGTCTCTAGGATCCTCATCCTCGCCGGAGCAGGTAATAACTATTATTAATCGCTGATCATTCATGTATACTTGCACAGCTGTATTTGACTGACCTTTCCTTGCTGTGTTGTTTACAAGGATATACCGGTACGATTATGCTCAAAAACGGTAAATTATCAGAATTATTGGGTGAACTTCAGGTAATTTGTTATTGCATTATTATTATTTGGTTTAAAGAATACCTAGTTTCTCTCTGTTCTGATCTGATAGTTTGCAGCTTAGTTAAATTTACCCTTGTATGTGTTAGCTGAAAATGAGTGGAGATTTATATTTAGTTTTTCTTAATTGAAATAAAATAAAAATTGATTTCTATGTAAATTCTGGTAACTAAATGTGTAATTGTGTTTGATAGTCCTTGACGAAGGGTATGGGAAAATCTGGGGAACAATCTGATGGTGATTCTGACTACTCTGATGCCATTGCCCAACAGGTAATAAGGATTTCCAGTTTAATTTAAATAGTGAATTATATAATATTACACTGCATGTAGTTGCAAATAATTTTCTGTTTTGAAATTCCTTACAGGTGCGTCGGTTAGCAATGGAAGTTCGACAACTGGCCTCTGCACGGCAAATAACAGTTCTCAATGGGAATTCTGGCCAAATGGGTATCCTCTACTGTATTTTATATTTAATGGAAATTTGAACAATCTTTTCTTTTTCCCTTTTCCTTTCAGTACATAACCAGCTTTAGGTTATTTTTTTACTGGCTTGCAAAATGTTGTGTTTTAGGCTTTTGGTACTAGTGATGAACTATTCTTTTGATTATTTCATATGGTGGTTTATTTTCTCATCAGATTTTAATTCCTCCTGCCTGGTACAGGTAACCTCACTGGTCTTATAGCTCCAGCTGCCACCTTGGGGGCATTGGGTTATGGGTACATGTGGTGGAAGGTATCTACTTAAATACCATTGCATTATCTTGTGTTTTCTTGTATCAAAACGTCTTTTCATATGCTCAAAACTCTTATTTTTATTATTTATCTTATTTAGTTTTATGTAGCCCTACGATGAAGTTAGGTGCTTTCAGGATGCTAATGTTTTTTCCTTGTTGACAACTAGGGTCTAAAATTCTCAGATTTTATGTACGTAACAAAGCGTAGTATGGCAAGTGCTGTTTCAAACTTGACAAAACATTTGGAGCAAGTATCCGAGGCTCTGTCTGTAAGTGCTGCTTCATTGATGATTTTTTTTGAGGGGTGGGGGCTAGGATGTGGATAATGTGAAAAAGTAGATCACATTGTGCTTCCATTAAGTTATAAATGTGCCAATCCATGTTAAAGAATAAAAGTCGTATGCAACCAGCCAATTGGTGTAGGTGATGAACTTTATTTGCTGTTGATTTTTCCACTGACTAGTTTCCCACTGTGTTTGTGTGGGCAATCTGCTATTCTCTATTTCTAAGTTTTTTTCCTCTTCTTTTTTCTTCTGGATTGGTTACATGAATTCTTGTTGATAATAATCGTGTAAAAGCTGATAGACTTTTTTTTTTCTTGTATTGTGCTATCAGATTAGGCTGCATTTTTAGCAGAATTTTGCATTCCATTGAATTTTTTTGTGTGGATGCAATGGATTCATTTAATTAATAAGCTTGTTTCTTGTTGGAGGAAGGCTTTCCTGGTTTTTTGTTTGTTTTATTTAATGCTAATGTAAAATCATGATAAGTTAGTTTTTAGTAGATAAAGTTTTATGAATATTTTTTGGAAAGGATATTTACACCTCCTAGTAATTAGAAAAGCTTCAATTAGAATTCATACTTCCTAGCATTTGAGAAAGCATGGTTGTCAACCCTCCTAATCATCAGTCAAGTCACCATGCCTTGCTCCACCTAATTGATAGATTTGTATTTTGTACATGTAAGTAGAACACTTGTCAATACTAGACGCTGGTGCTTCCATTTTATTATATTATTATGATATGATTATGATTATGGATCTCATATGATGCATGGTTGGTACCCGTCCCTTTTTTCTTCTTTACAGAGTGTGACATGTGAGACTATAGGGTGAACTCTTCTGAAAATAATTCAAAACATAGCAATCCTCGATTTTATTATGTTGGCATGTCAAGTTATGAGTTGATTATTCTTTTGGCTGGCTGGCTGACATTGTCATGTTTTCCATTTATGCTGTTGTGTTTATGTATATATTCTTTTGCTAGACTGCCAAGACGCATTTAACACAGAGAATACAACTTTTGGATGATAAAATGGAGAGTCAAAAGGAGATCTCAAAGGCAATTCAAAATGACGTAAGAGAATATGTCTCTCTATGCCCCAGCACCTTAATTTGTGAATGAAGGACCAGGTTTATTTGTTTTGATTGACCTCATCATCAAATGTGTGATCCTTAGTTTTGGGAAACTGTATGAAGCTGCATATAGAAGCATTTAAATGCAATAATTGAAATCCTGATTCTGGCTAGCGTTCTTGTTAATTGATACACCTGTTGAAGGATTTGATTTCACTGAAATTGTTTTTCAAGCAGTAAACTTTATTTTATGTACATCTTATGTGCTGAAAGCCTAGTTGCATGTAAACTTTTTTTGTTAATGAATAACCTAGTGTGATATATCAGCTCATTTAGCTATTATTTAGAACTTATTATATCTTCCTTATTAATTGAAAATACAGTCTCACTTTCGACTGATTTCTATGATATTATAGGTAATATAAGGTAATTACAGGGCAGTCCCTTGCAATCCAAACATTTATCTGTGATATGATCCTAACGTGTCTTTTTTTACACAGGTCAATGCTGCCTCTGAAAATCTTACACAAATTGGCTCTGAGTTATGGCAGTTGCAGTGTTTAGTATCTGGTTTGGTAGGGTTTGCCTAATGATAATTCCTCATTTTTTTGGCTTTGCTGGCTCTGACTTTCTTTGTCAATATATATCTCATATTCTCAAACTCACGTATCCGCACACAACCCTATTCATCCGATTGAAGCACCAAAAACACTGACGATGTGCTTTATTAAACCTTCTTATTTGTTCCATTTCCATTTGAAATAGGAAAAGAAGAAAAAAGTTCAATAATAATGAAGGGTTGAAATGGCTCAATTTTTTATTGTAATTGGGTATGTTTGTCTTTGTTTCTCTGTCCCTTATCTGAATTCATTACAATCTGTTCTTTTTGCAGGATGGAAAGATAGGTTCATTGGAGGAGAAACAGGTGAACCAACACTTAAACATAAACATTTTTTCAATTTAAATTGAAAATCATATCTAATTCTATATATCCATGTGTTGCTGGCATTTCTATAACATGCTGAGGTTTGCTGAACATCTTTCCCCATGAAAAGTTTGCATTATCTGGTTTATTTATCTTTTTTTTTTTGGAGTCACAAGAATATTAATAGTTAAGTACATGCATCACAGATTGGACACGTTTTGTGTCAAAGATGTTTGAATGAATGTTTGTTATGTTGAAGTGCACCGTAAGTCATAAACACTGAATATTTTTGTGTGATATTCTTCGTGTTTGCTCAAGGAATTGAAAGTTGTATTTAGAGCATCTGTGATGCCTTTAATAATTGAAATGATGTTTACATGCCATTGAAACTTTTGGTGGATGAACAAACCTTTTCTTGTTCCAAAATCTTGTTAAGAGTTGAAAGTAATAATCCATGAGTTGTGGGTGCTCTGATAGTCAGATGAGTATTTGAATTTTCTTTTGCTATGGTTTTTCATTGTGTGTGTTTGTTACTTAATTTTGAGGCCAACTAAAAGCTGGAAGCATTCTAACCTCTTTATTCGTTTATTATATAGATTGATTGTAGTTGCTTATGATAAAATGGTTGCTTCCTAAGCAGGCATAGTGAGATAACTCACCAGTGTTTTATGCCTTGAAATTGCATAAATGGGCGGTTCTTGTTGTCTGAGCTCCTGTTTGTATTATTGCTAATGTACTGATTCAATTGTATGGTGACAGGATATTGCAAATATGGGTGTGATGTACCTGTGCAACTTTGTTGGTGGCAAAAAAGCAAAAATGCCTAAAGCTCTAGAGGTTGGAAATAGTATATGCATTTGGTTATTTTTTAATTCTATGCATCTGATTTTTACATTAGAAGTGGTTAATGGGCATTGTAAACAAATCATATTGCCTGCTTGAATTAGCACATTGTAAAATTTTGCTCTCACCACCATCCAGAAGTGGAGGTTTTGGACAAGGGAAGGCAGTATTAGTTTTCATTAACCTGTCTTATCAAACCTCCAATTACATTAGTCTAGTTTTATATCTGACAACTTCAGCTTTCTGTATCTTGCAGGATCAGTTCAAACCTTCAGGAAGAACTCGTGCTTCACTCATGTACTCTGAAGTCCCAAGTTTGACGGTATCTTTCTTATTTAATGAATTGAATTTAAATTTCCGTGTCTTTGTTCTCCCTTATTTGCACACAAGTGTACCTAATACCCTGGTATAGATTAGCTGAAGTTAGGTATGCAGCTTAGCTGCAGATTTACAGTTTGATCCTTCAACCACTACATGCTAACTGGCCTGGGCACTGTCATTTTAATACGTAATCATGTCCCTCTAAGCCACACTTGAATCCCAGAAAAGAGAGCAAACAAATGTAAAATGTATGTTAGCATGCTTTGAACCAGGCCATATCTGCTTTCTGGTCTGTTGGCACTGCTTATTTAAGGTAACAGGAAATCTTTATGCTTAAAACATTGAGGATTTGGGCTGAGAATTTTAGGTGACAATAAAAATGCATTTTGTTCACTGAGTATAGTCTGGACTAGAATTTGATGCCTCTCTCAATCCTGACAGGGTCTAAAGGAGCTTGCAGACGATTTATCTCAAACCTTCGGTGAGCCAGCCACTGATGCTATTCTGCAAGATGGAACTGATAATCTGGAAGACCAGCCAAGAATCCCACGTATTGATCAACCGAGAGCTCTGCTCAGGTTTTTTCCCCAACATTTTCAAGTTTTAAATGCTAATAATCTGCTAGAGCAGCTTGTGCATGTGCATATACAGTATATTGGGATGGATTTCTTTGTTGCAGGCAAAACAATCAGTTATTTACTGTTATTTTTCATAGCTATCTGAAAGGAAAAACAAGAATGATCATATTTTGTGTTCTCTAACAACTAGTGAGAAACTTTTAGGGTGGGTCTGTTTCCACACCTCCAAAATCTAAATTTACGACAACACCATTAATAAGGTGTTTGTAAGGGGAATAATTAATTGACTTTTATATAAATTTGCCAATTCCCATGATATCTATACAGTTTGAATTGCACCCAAATGGGTGCAGTTGTTGAAGAATTGGATGTTACAAATTGAATTGCTCCTAGACTTTTGTTACCGTCTTCCCTCCCTCTGCTTTCTTCTTACTGGTTGTGATAGGGACGCAGCTCCTCATTTTTTCTCCGCTCTTGAAGGGATTTTAGTCCAACAACTACTATGAGATTAGGCATTCTTTTAGAAATATTTTTAAATTTCGAATATCTGTTTCCCTGAATCTCCCATCTGGTGACCAATATCGCTGGAGTTATAGTGTTGGACTGCACTGTTTTGCCTGTTTGGTGGGTTTTTGCATATGAAGGACTAAAGAAATGAACTTAATGGTGAGGCTTTAGCTTGGTGATTAAAAATAAAGGTGTTATTGCTGGCGGCTTCAGAACTCTGGTGTTAGAAAATTTTCTTTCGAATCTTTTTTCCCATATTTTTTTTAACCCTACACCTTTGAATTAATTGATGATGATCTTAGTCTCTTTATCTCATAGGTGAAGTATTCGAATTGTTCTGGTGGGTAATTAATTTGTCTTATTGCATAAAGGGGGGATTAATTTGGCTATTTGTAGAAAGGGATGAAGGAGGAGTGACCCCAGGAGAGGATAGGGAGTGTTTGGATGCTTAGCTGGAAAGAATGTAAAGAAATAAAAGGGGGTCTCGTTATTATTTTTTCTTGGATTAGATTTTGATGGCGTGGAGATAGAATTACCCAAACTTTATTGGTGGAAAAACTTTCCTTATACCAAATCCGTGTTTTGGTTCTGAAGTCGTCAACCCATATACCGCATATCATAACTTAGTAGCATATACCCTGTTTCCTTATTATGTTAATGGACTACGGTGGTTGGTGATTAAGCTTGGGGTTATGTCTCACTCACTGAGCTGGTGCTTTCTGGTAGGAAAGGTGGTGATAAAGCTTCTGGGTTGTGCTTCATCTTGTTGCTCATAATTATGTGTTTCTCTGAAATATAATGTTGAAATGCCATGCCCCTTCTTTCTTCTTGACGTGCAATTCTGTTGCTTACAGTTTTGTTCTGCACGGTTTGCCATTTGCAGGTTTAATTCTGCCAGGTGTTGATTGCAATATCATTGACACGACACCTAGCTGCATCTTTGCAACATGCTCGTAGATTATTTATGTACAAATAAGGACATTTTCCACTACACTGAGCTACTTGATCACTCAAATGATGGTTGATTTCTCATGGTAGATTCCCTCTGTAGGTTTCTATTTGACAATAGACGTTGCTCTGCTTTGGAAATTCAATAAACAAAAGCAGTCTGTTTATAGTACAAAGTGTATTTCATCGTAATTTTTTATTTGTTGCAAGTGTTATGGAAACAACCCGTAGGCATGTAAAGCAATGGAACTTTTCTAGTGACTTGTAAAATAGTCTTGTTATGAGAATGGTGTACGCCCTTGCGTGCCTGTTTGGGACATGAGAATTTAATGTTTCCTCAGAAAGTAAAAATGCGAAAGTAATTGTTGTTGTTCTCAAGTGTATTTGACATTCCAGGGACGTGTGATTTTCTCCATTAGTTCATGCCCGTTTCCGCTACTTTAAGCTGCTAAAAACAAAATCTCTTAAGCTAGAGAATGCTCAAGAACAAACCTTCTTAAGGAGGCTAGGTATTCTTCTTTGGTGACCATTTTCATTCTTTCAATTCCTTCTCATAGTCAGACTCCTATTACAAATGATCACACAGAAATCAACATAAAATTAAAATGTTATTCTAGCTCCATAAATAACCAAATATCTAATGAGGGATTTACATATAAAAATGTTTGTTTTTTTTTATCTGATAAATTGATAATATTTACCGGAAGATCTGTGAAAGTTGACGTTCCCCAGTACTTGAGAGCAGCTAAATCATATGCTCTTGCGGCGGATTCTTCTTCATCACATCATCACAAGCTCCTGCTGCATTTGCAGAAGTTCTCGAAGGTTAATTCGCTTTATTTTTCTCTAGAGACAACTAAGATTGATTTGAACCAGAAAGCGAAGCGCTCGCCAATATAAACTGCTCAGAGAAAAATGAAGTTGAGATGGACCCAGATGACAAAAGCGATCGTGATCTATCAAGTAGTGGCAAGAGCTGCGGTCGAATCACCAAGTGGCCGTTGCTGCTGTTGACAAATTTGTTGATTATTGCAGCTTAATGCAAATGTAGAACGGTCTCTCCGCCGTCTTTTAATACAATTACTTGTCTCCGCACCGCTTCTTTCTTTTTCTATCATGCACAAGCGACGCCTTCCTGGGCTTACGTGATCACCAATATTCCCTGTCAACTCCATCTTTGTCTACAGTAACAGGACTCTTCAGGGAAAATCGAGAGCGACAAAAAGACCAGACTCTATTAATATGTTTACAAAACTAATTAATGAAGTATTTACAAGCATGTTCGTTTGTTTGTTTTCAGCTGTAACAACTGCTCATATGCTTCATGAGCACCCACCCCAGACAATATCCTCGGTACCATCACTTTTCAAAAATTCTGCCAAGAATTTTTGCACTAGTACTTGAAGAAGTACGTTGATTAGCAGACAGCACAATAGCAGTTTTGTTAATGAATGGCAGGAAAGGTGGAATGCAGGCCTAAGAACTCCGAAAACGTAAATATAGAAATAAAAAAAGTATAAGATTACTAAGAAGGATGGCATATTATATTTTATTTCCTCTTTTATGAAATTCAGTGTGAATGTTTAGCACCAAATTGTCTCGCTATTCATTAACAGCATAACAATATGCTATTAATGAATCATTTTCCTTGAAATTATCACAAGGATCGTGCTCAAGTTTAACAGCATCTTTTAACCCTTAATTTAGCTGCTGGAAATGATCAGAAATGCGTTGAATTTAAGCTAAATGTCCTGGTTTAAATACCCCAGACTAAATTTCTGGTCCACAGTTTGGATTTAGGGATGATCAGCTGATAATTTTAATAAACAAAAGAAAAATATAATGCAGTGTTGAAATTCTTGGAGGGATGATGGATTTAATTTTAATATATAATTAAGCCTAGCTCGGACAAAAGGTGAATTTGGCTTTACTTACATTAAAGCTTCCAAATTGCCTTTTAGATTATTTTTTTTTTCTTAACGCATTCTCTTTCACTTGTTTTCTCTTTCTTTCGGCCTGTTCATTCATGGGATTCTTCCTCAGAGTTACAATGTTTTCCGTTTAATATATTAATATCAAAAATAAATTTTAAAAAATTAAAAATATATATTATTTTAATATATTTCTAAATAAAAAAATAACAATTACAATATTCTGGCACATTTATATTTTGTAAGTGTTCGTGTTTATTTTATATGAGTCTCCATGGCTAAATTTGGAAAATTGGTTTCTTAATTGACGGCGGTGTTTTTCATGGAATCTAACTTCATTTAATACTAATATATTTCAAGGATAGTTTAGGTTTTATCGGGTTCGGGTATAAATAATAAACATAAAGTTGGGTTTTCAGGGGTAAAACCGTAAAAGAAACTGCTCCACCCGACCTCAAATTCAACCCAGACTCAACTGGAAATTTATTTGTGTTCATAAAGTTGAAGAAAATTAAATCTTAAATTATAAAATGCACACATATACTATAATTTAATACATAATAAAAATGAAAAGAAAAAATGAAAGAACAGGATTAAATAAACGACAGCAAAATTAAGCAGTCTCTCACTCTGGCTTGCTTTTCTTATTTATTCATTTTTGTCTGTACCGAGCTCACTCTCATTCTCTCTCTCAGTCTAACAACACGTTCACTTTCAAGCAAACTCGAAAATATATGCGTACATTTCCATATCCGCTATATTTATCAGCAACATGATCAGGCTTTAATTATGTCTGCAGAGGAGTTGATGGAAGACGTAAAATTTCTAACAAGGCTTTCCCTTAAAGCAGCCAAGTGAACCAGCAAATCGAGTTAGCCTGGTCACAAATGTTCCTGGTTTCGATTTCATCACGTGAAACCTTGAGATCCGCCTGCTTGAAGTGATAGGACTCCCGGATTGAACAAAGAATGCTCCGTTCATCATGAGATCATTGTCAGATCTCCAATTCCAATTCTTCCACTCGCTCTCCACTGCGTAATCCCTCTTGGTCACCTGCATAAACGTACGTAAAACAATTAATATTAGCAGGAAGAAAATTCAATTGATCACCAAGCATTTGGAAGTTAAAAAACTGCCTGAAGGGCACTGGAGGAGAGGGGTATAATATCTGGTTATATACATACCTCCTTAGCAAAAGTGTTATTAGGAGCAATAAATCGATTGCCCTGACTGACGATGGTAGGGTTGTGGCTTCCACCAATGGCATACATCATCCAGTGGGTGTAGTCATTGTTGACCACGTGGAAGAAACCCCATCTGCACCTAGGCATCCTCTGAACCAATCCCCTACCAAAGTGGTTGAATGCAACTGTAATTTGCATTATAGAATCACCCGAGTAGCTATCACTTGCACCGAACAACATCACCTGCATGAGAAATCATTGGTTATTATCAACCAGAGATCTATTGAAATGAGGAAAACATTTAAGAGTTGATTTAGTAAACAGCTAAAGTCATTTAATAAGGTGACTGTCTTCCTTATTTTCCAGATTACATTCTAATTAAGAGTCAAATACTACAAGATAAGGAATTTCAAATACTACAAGATAAGGAATTTAAGTCCCATGTTACCTCATTGTGGCGAGTGAAATGGCTGTTCGAAATGGTGATGGCATTTGATCCCATGATGACATCGATAAGCCCGTCTTGGCAGTTGGACATGGAAACGTGATCGATCCAAATGTTAGAGGATCCAAAGATAGAAATCCCATCTCCGTCGCTTTTAGTTCTGAATCCATAGTGGTCTACAGAATCCCTGACGAGTCCACCACTTCCGATAACGATGTCATGAATGCGAAGGCCATGAATGATCACATTTTGTACAAATTGGAGAGTAATACCAGCACCATAAGCAATATGCACTTTGGCTCCCCTGGAATCAATGGTTTTGTTACTAGCTACCATCAGCTCCTGGTTGAGTCTGATTACCATACTACCTGAAAAGATTATCCAAAGGGGTTCTTTTTGAATCACAGCATGGCGTAGGGTTCCAGGTTTGGGGTTAAGCATGTCATTGTCTGAGGCATCTGTCACAACGTAAATCTTTCCATACTTTCCCCCGACAGTTTTGTGGCCAAAGCCAAGGACGCAATCAGCTAGCTTTTGTCGATGACTGGCCCAATTCGGGTCACACCGCCAGCATCGATCAATTGGGTTTGTGGCCATGCATCTTCCGCCTCTTTTGCTTACTAGGCTCCTTCTAGTGCTGTTGGTCTCCGTCATGACCCTGAAAAAAGAAAGAAGACGTGGGAACCCTTTTTGCATAGCGTGTCTATGAGCTTGGAGTTAATTTGTCGTATTACTTAATGAAATTTTGATATTTAATTCAATCAGACTCACTTGTTAACTTGAAAGTTAAACTGGTTGGTGACGTTCATGGGATCCGGGTAGAAAGCCTCCTGGGCGGCTTTAAGGGCTTCATCGGCTTTCTTCTTCCAGTATTCATCGAATTCACCAATATGGCCTTGCAGAGTTGGAACGAATGCCGCAAGTGAGACAAAAAGGGAGAAAAAAAGGAAATGGCCATTGAGAGTTCGCATTCTTCTTGTATATGTAGAAGATCCCCCCTTTCTGCTCTCCTTAATTAATTTATTGTTTGCAAGATGTAGTTTCCCACGTGAAGCCTGGGTCCTAAGAGCAGCCAGCTACAACCTGTTTCGGCGAGCTGAGACACAGGACCAAGTATATTTCTTTCCCGATCAGATCAGAGTTAAATAGTCTTTTATGACTGGGATTTCTTGTCGTCCTCGCACAACTAAATTTAGGCTATGAAACAATAGAGGTCATTAAGGTTGAGTTTGGAGACAAATAAGGCTGGCATTTTGGAGAACCAGTACTTCTGTAGAAACGATAATAGTATATTAACATCTAAATTAAAACTGTCTCTTAACTCTCCTATTTCCATGGTTTGTATTTTCCATAGCCAAATTTCTAGAGGTTTTGCATCCAGATGAATTTCTTGGCTTTTTTAGTATCTTGATTAATATTGTATGATATATGATTCAAAAGCGTTGAGCAGTTACAAGTAGCGGCAGAAGGTCGGAAACTAAACTCGGAGAAAGTCTGTAGTCGAGTCAATATCTGTGCCTACAATACTCTGATCTTAATTAGAGACTAAATTACTTGTTATATAGAAGTTCTAATTAAGCCATATATACTTTAGAGACTCATTAAATATATAAATCTATACACATACACACATACATGAACTGTTACAAATTGCGTATATTTATGAACACCTAATTCATGAAAGACTCCAGGATGCTTCTTAACTATTTCAAACATTAATTTTCCTTTAATATGAAAAATCTACAATAGTCCAAGTTGTTGGAATTAAAATCAGGAACGAAGAACAAAAACAAAATAAAACAGCAAACAAAGTGTATAGACACTGTTTTTAAAGACATTTCATCAACAAAAAACTATATATATCCAACGATTCAACAGGTTGATGCATCAAAAAATTCAGACTCGGGTTTTTATTTTTGTTATGCATTGCCTCGCCCGTGAAGGTGACAATCAGAAGTTTTTTGCTTGTTAGGCTCAATCTCATACACGAGAGTTTTTTTTTTTTTCCATATTAAAATTTACTATATAAACAGTAAATGAATGTTTTATTTTTTTAATATGAGATAGAAAGCTCTATATATACTTTATATTTATATATATAAAAAAGAGGGTAAAAATCTTTTAAAATATTGTTCATTATTTACAACACAAGTTTGTTTCGAAAATTAATAAACAAACTTTTCTCTGAAGCAACTGGTTTGGTGCAAGCACCTTTCTCCACGAGTTCCTGGAATAGTGATCATGACGAAGTCTTAAAAGGGGGCTTTCTAAAGATCCCAGATGGCGTTTTATGCGATTATGGAACCCTGCAATATGTTTAGTCAGGTCAGTGGCTGATATTTTATCATAAAGAATGGTTGGTGGAAAAAATTTGCATTTTATTAGCCAAGCTGCTTTGCTGCGCGCTTGGTGTAAAAACTTTCACTACTGATTGCCCGTGTTCACCGACATTCTATCAGATTCATTTGGTTTTGTTGACGACTGAGTTTTAATCTATTTTTTTATTATTAAAATTTTAATTTTTTAATTTTAAAGTTTATTTTTAAATTGCTTTAATGTAATGATATAAAAAAATTAAAAATTAAAAATATTATTTTAATATTTTTCTAAATAAAAATATATTTTAAAAAATAATTACCACCACGCACTTAAATATTTTAGAACATTGAACATTGTTGATCCCAAAAAAACAATCTTAACTTCTTCTTTCTCGTTGCGTAGTGTTGGCAGTCAGAGTAAGAGTTTTTCTCTTATCATGAGAACTTTCGATTCAGTGTGTGTTTAAGATTATGCAAAATTATACTATAAAAAATGTTTTTCAAAATAGTTTTTTACTTTAAATATATTTAAAAAATACATCAATGCATTAAAATCATAAAAAAAACTAAAAACCATTAAATTAATTTTTTTATGCTAAATGCACATTTAAAAAACAGTTTTAAATGCAACCCCAAACACTCGCTGAGTCACACTTGTAACATGCAAAACAGGCATTGAAGAGCCAATATATATATATA
>Ga0325414_1002037_pt1 | contig 20142 bp, 16 predicted proteins | sample PopdelMetagenome_8_FD_206183 | JGI IMG/M metagenome (GOLD analysis project Ga0325414, IMG submission 206183) | Populus deltoides microbial communities from Bellville, Georgia, United States - Leaf-PdKOR-R3 | ecosystem: Host-associated > Plants > Phyllosphere > Phylloplane/Leaf | place: USA... | reverse complement strand
TGGTGACTTTAGAGATTATATTTGAGAAAGATATCAAATTTTGGTTTCAAAACAGTGTTCCTGTGTTGTTTTTAAATGGCCAAGCTTTGACTGAAATATTTTCACGATATCATGAGAGCTTCAGGACGACTGTCACAGGTATGTGATAAAGCTTGTGCAGTTTGTGTTAATGAGTGAGCTGAAGTTGAAATAATTGTAGGCTATGAATATTTCCACAAAAATCACTGTAATCTTGTATCACAATAGGCTGTCAGAGGAAGAACAACACAACGTGAAAATGGGAATTGCAAACTAGATTTGTAAAATTTCGAAATAATATTTACAAATTCCTGAGAAAGAGTAGAGAGCATAACGATTTAAACAGACAATATCATACACTTGAGAGCAGGAAAGTACTAATGAAAACGTATCTTCCATTAGCATGAAAACAGCAGCTATTAGTAGCATCGTCTTAAATCCCCCCTCCCAAAAAAAAAAAAAATGTGAAGTATATTAGTATATTAGCAATTGTTTGCATCCATCACTTGCTATTCTGGTGATTTTCCACTTTCCAGGGTGAATCAGCATATCATATCAGTTATATAAAAATGGACTGAGGAAAAACAGCCATTTTTCTTCACCTTCAATAAATTAGAATACGCTCCAGCTTCCACAACAGTGATGCAGGCAGCGCTCAAGTGAATGAACTATGCACAATTCTGTGGTGAAAAAGGTGCTTGAACTCATGTTATTGAGGTTGGAAAACTAAAGACCCATGCATCACTACTATGAAAAGTTGCCTAAGCTAATGCAACTAGACGACAAACAATGCTTGCTTCCACATCAATCATGGTTTCTTAAACTGTGTCAGATAGTAGTCTCCTAGATTCTCAACGAGATAATCATAATGCGGACCTGGCCCATAGTCATATGCTTCATTGGTTGGTGCTGCCCGGGTTGCGCCTGAATAAACATTTCTGACACCAGCCTTGGCATTCACTTTGGTCCGTCCTTTGACAGCACGCTTGTGGTCAGAGGGAAATTCAGCAGTGAGTCTCCCCATCTGCTTCTGCAGATCAACAACTGATTCATTTGCTAGTTTCCCCTTAGCACTCTTCTTTCCATCAACAGCCTTCAGTTCCAATCTATATAATGCACAAGCATCACAATTATTGATTTCATATTCATAAAGATGCCACTCAAAATTGTTAAGTGGTTGTGGATCCATGTAATATGATCTCTTTAACCCTCCAAATTCATTCATAACTTGTTTCCTTGACTCATGCCAACCACGCCCAGTGTAATCAGGCAATGACCTTTGCTTTCTGTTCCCACTTTCAAATGCTCTGCGAGGCTTATCAAAAAAGAGCCATTCCCTAATTGTTTCACCCTTGAGAACCGATAGATCAAATAGCTCTGTGATATTAGAAGAAAATTAATTGAACATACAAAAATTGCAAAGGATTTATCAGAAGACTTATTCTTCTTCAAATAGAAATAATAAAATAGCTACTGCTCACCAAAGACATAAAGCAACATATATTAACATACCAGGTGCATTCCATGGGGACTTCGCAGTTGCAGCTCCCTCACATTCTGGAATTCCAACATCTTTTCCTTCAACCTTTGCACTAAGGGAAGAAAATAGAAGACCGTCTTTCAGACCAATTCCTCCAGGTCTCAGAATCGGACTCAGTCCAGGTGGCCCTTCATTCAATGCTACGGCATGATGAAAGCTGCTACAATAGTCCTGATACCAGTCCAACCCTCCTTGAGCAGGCCTTGGACAATCCCAAAGGGCACATTTTGGGCCTAAGAAAGCTGAAGGCGGAGGACATATGCTTGGTAGATAGCTGGAAACAAGATGGGTAGCATCCTCACCCAAATCCATGTCATTAAAACCAGTGTAAAAGTTTTGCTCAGAATTCTGAGGTAAATCAAAATGATGGTATTCCAACTGAGCAACCCCTTCCATGTTATTAATCACCATGCTACGAACTCCTGAAGGGGAGTCTTTGCATTGATCAACAAATGGGAAGACATGCTCTTGCTGATCATGATTCACACCATATCCCTGAATCAAATAAACCAGAATCACCTGTGAGCATCCTTTTCAGTTTTAGCCACACACCAAAGTTAATGAAATTATGCAAATAAAGCAAATTAGATATGCAACATTCTCAAAACATGACAAGGTAAAACTAAGCCATTTTAAGCTCCAAGTAAAAGTATTTCAAGTCTAAAAACAAACAAACACAAGGACTACAAACAGCCAAAAACTAAACCACCATGCAGTCACTACGCAAAGAGGATAAGATGAAAAAAAAACGTACTTTATACATCTTTTCATAGTTTGTTTACTCTTAAGCAAGACAACTGCAGGAAACATACAAAAGTAAGGAAATTTTATGATCTGAATACACCAGAAATATACCAACTTTATGCTGAGATAAGATACATTTTCTACTTATAACCTATAGAGCAGGTACTTGAGATGAAATTTTATTTCAAGAAAATCGCTCAAATGTTATTAACTCAGAAGGCAAATCATCAGACAGACTCAGACTAGAAATAAGATGAAATGTAGATAGAATAAGACACAAAGAACTGCAAATAACTGGCACCCAAGAGTAGAAGGTTATTATCCATCATTAATCTTCCATTAATATCCCAAGCGAGCGTAGAGTAAGCAAATTTTGCATTATGGCCTATAGCAGTGCATTACTGTATCCCTCAAACCTCATCCATCACCAAAACCCATTTAATACTTGTCTAAGCAATTTATTTTTTTAACTTGCACTCTGACTAGGTTCCAAGAGTCAAAAGTCATCATGGGCAACCTTTGAATCAATAAGCACAAAACAACAGACAGAGTACCCTATAATAATCTTCTTCTCCACTCTCTACCAATACTATTCCAGCCCTTGAGATTTCTTGGGGAAATTAGATTCCTTGGTTTTCTTTACAGCCTCCAATAATAAATTTGGGGGAGGAGTTGGACTAAAATCAATTACCAAAGTTGTCTCGAAGTGTATAACAAATTCACTTGTTGGGTACAAATCCAAAATTAGTGGAATTTAATTAAGATAATCTTTTTTTTCCTTTTAGTTTAAGCGTAAATCTCTTAATTGTTCTTTCTTTTTTGTCATTTAGCGTAGGGCATAATGGCTGCGCAAGTAACTATGAAAAGCAAATACTCCTTAAATGAAGATGTGAACATTGCATGAACCCTACCATGCAATGGCCAACTCTACGTAAAATCTGAACACTGGATCAGATTTCATATTTTTGGAATAAAGCTCTAAAATTCAATTCATTACCAAATCAAGCCTTCCACCCACAAGAGTGCAGCTTAATAACATAACTGAACTGAAATCGCCAAAAACCTGACTTTCTAAACAAGTAAGGGTCAATATTTCTTCTCAAGATTCCCTATTTTAAGCTGCATGAGCACTCAAGTCTGGCTTTCAACCTTGTTTAGTGATTTGATTGATAACCATGGACAGCAAACCAATGCTGTAAATATGAAAGTGACACATGCAAAAAACTATATCCAATAAAAGGGAGAAGAGAGCTGAACTTTCTACCAACACATGCTTAATTCAATTACCTTGTGACAACAAACAGCAATCGTATTCTAGATCTCCAATCTGTTTTTTCATTAGCAAAGCCTATACGGATTGTTTGTTTTTGTGGTTGAATTTGATTTTCAAACTGTGCAATAAATTGATGCTTTTTTAGGTGTTTTTCAATGGTTTTGATGTGCTGATTTCAAAAAAACAAAAAAAAAAACATCATTTTAATACATTTTCAATTGAAAAGCACCTTTGAAAAGCAATCTACACCGCATTACCAAACTCACACTAAACCTCACAAAATAACCGCATAAGGTTAAAAAAAAACCTACCTCTTGAAAGACGACATTGTTTCCAACTTGCAAGCTCTGATCATTAGGTTCTGGTTTTGGTGCTGCTAATGCACTAGTGGCATCATCTTCCTCCTCGCAAAGCTGCAGCAGCCTGCATATGTCCGTTGAGAATGACCCAAGACTACCACCCTATAATCCCACAAAGGTTGCAATTCACAATTATGATAATCATCCAGTACAAACAAAATATCATGCATTCTCATCACAAGAACTGAATACATGCCAAGTTCTCACATACATACATGGTATGTAAAGATATACATGGACTATAAATGGGATAAGATATTCAATCCTAACTTGTTGCAAAGAAGATGCTGGAGAAGGCTCATTGAGCTCAGCTTTCCATTCACGAAGCATCTGATGAACTTGCTCCTCAAGGACAGCCACATCAACCGTGCGGCTTTCTTTCCTTGCAAACTGCAGATCCAAGAACATCCCTTGAAGATCATCAACACGGTTCTTCGCCTTGTCCTTGAAAAGCTTATGAGATGCTGACTTACAATTGATCTTCGAACCCTTCCCCATCAGAGTAACACTCCCTTTATTCTCCACAAAACCCTACAACCAAAATTCCACTTAAGACCAGGCACAGTAGCATTTAATCAACAATGAACATAAAGCACATTTTCAAGTAAACTTAGCTTAAACCAAAATAATTCCATACTAGCCATTCAAGAAAATCCCAATTAGATTATCGTCAATAACCACCATAAACAAAAAGAAAATATTTGAATAAATTCAGTTTAAATATCAACCAATAAAATATCCTGACAAAACATATTCGGTCGAAAAAACCACCACTAACGACTGATCATGTTTTCAAAGAATTAGTATTCTCCACCAAAATAAATAAATAAATAAATAAAAGGTTTAAAATATCAATGTTAAACCTCAAGAAAGAAAACCCAATTGTCCATAGAACCCTTTGAAAGCATGGGCTATAATAGAATTCATTTTTTTAAATAAAAAAAAATTCAAAGCAGCTGAAAAATAACACAGAATCGTAACTAAATCAGCAATTCAAGAAAATCCAACATGCACCCATCTTTTTTCATCATTAGTTTTTGCACTTGAATTCTAAACAACATGCACACTTCTATAAATATTAAATTAGCAAATCAGTAAAAGCAAAACTAAATCACTGACACAAAACCATAACAATCCAAACACAGACAATAATTGGCGTAAAAATAACATAAAATCCATGATAAAAAAAATAACTTTTAAATCACTGATCATCACAAACTTACTAAGAAAATCTTTCTTTCAGTTCTCACCAAGAGAGAGCAAAAAATACAAAACAGAGAGAAAGAGAGGTGTACTTATGCAATGAAAGGTGTCAAAGAAATGGGGAAAAAAAGCTCTTTATAAGTAAATATATTCCAGACACAAAAAGCAGTAAAGATTCTTGATTTTTTTACCTTATTTTTTTGGGTACTAAATTTATTATTTTCCCATTTTCTTTGTTTTTTTCTTTTTCTAGAGGGAGAGAGATTTTGTAGAAAGAGACAGTGTGTGGGTGATGGATAAGAGAGTGTGTCTCTAACAATGGTATGTTTTCGGTGCGGGTGTGAGGGAATGTATGTACATGTACGCGGCAGAAGCTCATTAGGTGGCGATATTATACTACTTATTTGGATGTTTTGGTTTGGTTTTACCCTTATGTTTAAAGTAAATTGCAGTTTTACCCTGTGGGGTTTGACCTCCTGTGCACGTAGAGGAGATAGGTTTGGACCTTGGACATATCTGGAGTGGTTGAAGTTCTCCACTGATCATTCACCGTCTGACGTGTGTACATAATTAATATTAAACTCGATTTAACTCGTGAATCTTAGTTTCTAAGGATCGTAAATATATAATTAAGTTTTTTTTAAAATTATTTTAAATATTCATCCCATTAAATTTGGTTAACCTAATAATTCAATAAAATCTAATTAATCTATTAGATATAATTAATCTGACTAAACCTAGATAAGTTCGGTCAAATCAACTCTAATTATTTAAAAAATAAATAAATGAAGTTGTTTGGGAATATTACACTAGAAATACCTAATAATCTTTGGTCCCCTCTTTATGTATTATTATGTTCTAGCAAAACCATAGATGAGTATTTATATTATACCGAGGTTATTTTTTTTTTTTATTCGAGGAAACCTCACCTCACCAGAAAGCGCACTTTGTGGGCTCAGGTGAGGGAGTAAAATCCCGGCTGTCTCAGGCTCTTACAAGAGGTGCACGCCCTGACTCGAACTCGAGACCTGTTATGCAGATCTCAAATCCTTTACCATCACGCTACGCCCTTGGGGACCAGTGGTCTAGTGGTAGAATAGTATACCGAGGTTATTGATCAAGCCTCTTAAGAACTCTGTCCTTATTAAATTCATAGTGTTTTATAAAATTCTTAATTGAATTTCTACATTCATGTTTATTAAGGAATTTTGGAAACACGGTATCAAATTTTAGTGAAATGACATAATTTAAACAAATATTAAAAAAATAGCATAATTTGAATATATTTATTATTAAAATCACGATTTTAAACTGTGATTATCAAAATAGAACTGCAATTCTGAATATCAATTACAATGGGCATAAAACTTCATCAGTTTTTTATGTCTACCGCTCCTTTAAAAAAAAAACTCTAAAACCTTAAAAGCCAAAACTAGAACAACTTTCAATTGCTGAAAATCGCCTTCAATCTTCTATCAAAACACTAAAACAATCTTCTCTTTGTCTTCACAAATCTTTTTATTTATTTATTTTTGTTGTAATTCATCAACCCAATTTGGGATTTACAACCTGCCCTCCATGACAATCGGTAGAACTACATCCATAATATAAAAAAATTAAGGTAAAATAGTTGCATTTTTTGTTAGTTTATGGGTTTTATTGTTGGATTGAGGAATTTTAAATTTTGATTTATGATTGTTTGTGTGGTGTTTGATAATTGGGTGTTTTGTTGATGTTAAAATAATTTCGGGTTTGGGTCAAGCAATCATGTGTGTTTCAATGCAATTGGAGTTCTTTATGGAATCAATTAGGTTTGAATTAGAAAAATTATGGCCTAAGTTGAATTTTGGGGTTACTTGCCATATTTGAGAATATTTTTTAAACTAAGATAAAAAAAAAATTAATTGATGCAATTAGTTAATTTTTCAATCAATTGATATTATTAATAAAGTTATAATCGAAATCATAACAACTACAGTTTGCGTTAAATTTTGGTAAAAATTATTGTAATTAGGGATTTTGTTTCAACAAAGTTAATGTAGGTTTTAATTAATGCAATTAGATACGTTTTCATTGATATTATTAAGGTCAAAATAATAGAAATTAGGATTTGTATTGAATTTTGAGACTAATAATTTTTTTTATGAAATAGGTATTTTTATTTTACAAATTATATCTTTCAACTTTTTATGTTGTTTCATTAAGGTGGCACTGTTATTCATTGTACGAATAATAGTATCACTAACATTAACAAAAGTACTAAGTTCTTAAATGCTACTAGAGGTATGTCATTTGAAGATACCAAACAAATTATATGTGGAAGACTTGAGTTGAATTATAATAATGTTGAAATAAATATCACTTAGAGGTGTCTTGTTAGGGAACATCTGTATCGATTACATGTGAAATGAATTTTGGGAATATAATGAAATTTTTCATCCAAAATGGATTAAACATGATGGGGTTGTTTATGATTAATCGATCTAAACGTATAAGTTCCTATAATATAGAGCATAAAGACACTACTATATTTGTTTCTATATATGCTCGACCACTTAGACAAGCATCACATTCTACTATGTTGGCACGTCTAAGACGGTGAAAAATATGTTTATGAGAATTTATGATAAAGGTAGGATTAACACTATATACAGTGATTAGTGTAGATGACTTCTCTAAACCTAATGATAATAAAGATGAGGGTGCCATGAGTTTAGTTGAAATATTAGATAATAATGATAAGATAATAAGGCTTCATGTTCTAGAATTTGATTATAATACTATAGTTAATGATATGGTTTCTAATGATTGGTCTATTTATTGTAGGAATTCAGTTGGTAGTGTTAATTTGGTAGTTGGATAAACTTTCATCACTAAATATGATTTAATGAATGTTATTAAGAAATGACACGTTGCACATTCACTTGAATATCGAGTTCAACATTCATTCAATTATATATGAAAGAGGTATGTCATTTAAAGATACCAAACAAGTTATATATGGAAGACTTGGGTTGAATCATAATGATGTTAAAATAGATATCACCTAAAGGTGTCTTGTTGAAAAACATCAATATTTTTCTATACCAATTACATGTGATATGGATTTTAGGAATATGATAGAATTGTTCGTCCAAAATGGATCAAATATAATAGAGTTGTATATAATTAGTTGACCTAAATATAGAAGCTCCTATAATATACAATATAGATATACTACTGTATTTTTACTTATATCTGCTCGACCATTTAGATAAACATCGTATTATATTGGTATTGGTACGTTTAGGACAGTGGAAGATATGTTTATAAAAGTTTGTGATCACTTAGACAAGTAGGATTAACATTGTATACAGTGATTAACATAGGTTTACTCCTCTAAACTTAGTAATAATGAAAATGAGGGTGTTATGACTTTAGTTAAAACATCGAATGACAATGATGAGATAATGAGGTCTTTTGTTCTAGGATTTGATTATGATACAAAAGTTGATGACATGATTTATAATAATTGGTCTATTTATTCTAGAAATTTAGTTGGTAGCGTTAATTTGGTAGTTGGACAAACTTTCACCACTAAAAATAATTTAATAAATGTTGTTAAGTAATAACACATTGCACATTCACTTGAATATCAAGTTCAATGTTCAAACCATATATTTATTTAATTACAATGTGTTCATGCACATGAATGTTAATGATACTTACAATAAGATACCATAAAAGGTTTAATTCCTTTTAAAAAACAAAGTTGAAAGGTAAACACACATGTATCAATATATAACCTGATCCAAGATATATATATATATATATATATATATAGACACACCATATAAAAGCAGAGTATTCAGTACGTGGCGTTGTTATACCTGAGAATGATCTAAAAGATCGGGTCACAGGTTTCCAGCCTATATACTGATTTTATAAAAGAACAAGAACAAAGGAAAGTAGAATATATACAGATTTCTGATGCGAATGATCAAGGCAAGACCAACAATGTCAGGATCCTTGATCAAACACAGAGCATACTTAAATATAACAAGAATAAAAAAGAATAAGAACAGATATAACAAAAATGTAGATAAAAATAAAATTAGCTTACTTAAATTTGTAATGAAAATTAATACAGGAGATATTGGTTACAAAGAAGAATGGAGATGGGTTACAGATATGAGTTACAGGGGAGAGTAAAATTTTTTGTGGAAAAATTGGTCTGTCCTCTGTGGATTTTGAAGTGGCCTTTTATAGACGAATTGGCATGGAAGGGGCCAAACTATCCTGATGAAAAAGCTCTTCAGCACCCATGTGAACCCATGTTGTATTGTCTGTCTTGATTGGATGACGACAAAATAGAAATTGTCCATGTTTTTGGTGAAGCTTCCTTTGTTGTCATCTTGTTACTGACACTTGATTTGTTGGTTTGTAATAGCAGGTAACATTTGTAGAAAAGGCCTAAAACAGATGGGCCTAAAGACAAAAGGACTCAAAACATATGAGTCTAAAAAGAAATGGGCTCTAAACAGATGAGCCTAAAAAGGCCTGAAATACTTTTTTTTTAACGTCGCTTGATAGATTGCAGGATACCAAAACAGTCATCTTCATTATCATTGCCAAGGGAAATGGCAGGAGATGTCGAGCCAGATGAGCTGGATTGGGACAAGACCGTTTCTGGGTCTTGGCTTTGTATAATTCCTTGTACTATTTATAGGTATTTTTCCTCAATTCTAGCAGAGGCAAAGAGAGCTGTCGTTTGAGCCTTTCGGGCTAAAAAATTTGATTGAGGATGAGGATCAATGATGGGAGCTTTTTGATGTTTTTGTAACCATTCCTGAACAGCTAATTTTGAACTTTTGGACTCAGCTGCAAAGGAATCCCACCACTTGATTTTAAATTTGCGAACAAGTACTAGATGTCCATTTTATAGATTATAATCATAGAACCATGAACATACCCACGGAATAAAAAATTTTGTATAGAAGATAAGGAGGGAAGAAAACTTTCTTTCAGAAGGAGCTGGTTGGAAATTATTTTTGAAATGTAGATAACCATTTTCAACTAAAGGATGTTCTTTAATGCAGTCAACATGACAACCATAAAAGTCCCACTATTAAAAGGAACCAGAGGGGGAGATTTGTAGTATTCATGGTACTGTGGAAGTAGAAAAGCCAAGAATGGCTATGATTTTGATTTTAGATGAGGAAGGCATTAAACCATGCTTGTTGGTAATCCCAATGTGTGTAGGTAGTATTGAAGTCTTGGGGGCTTGTTCGGTAGTGCATGGGGAAGGAGAGAGGTTGATGCAAGGGTTGCCCCCAATCTTTAGGGTGAATGACTTTATGAATAATGCATGTAGAGTATGCCGATTCAGTGTGATCAGAATGTAGTTTGAAGTGTTTGAATTTGACAGCATCGGTAATTTCAAGGATGGTTGCATAATAGGACTGTGGTTGAGCTAGATTCCAAGGTTTGTAGTACCATTTTGGAGGGAAAATTTTTGAAGCAGCAATGGAAGGGTTTTCATGGTAAAATCCTTCTTCCATAGTTAAAATATTTTGGAAAGCAGTTTTGAAAATATATTCGGATTTGATTTTTGGAAAACTAGTTTGTTGTAAGGAAATGAGGGGTTTTGAAGATGAAATGCCTCCTTGGGGTTTTGAAAGTGATTTGGAAATACTACCTGTTTTAGATATGAAGTCATTGGAGGCTTGTTGGGACACTTTTTGCAATGCCAGGAGTAATTCTGGCGATTTGAATATAGTGTCAACCCAATGTTGAACTGCGTCTGTTTGTACCTATGGTGGTTTTGTAGCTTCTTCGTCTTTAATAACTGCCTTATACCAAGATTTGATAGGTTTGACGGCTAGGATGGCTGAAGACATGAGTTTTGTAGAAGGCTTGGGGCTTTCTGGTTTTGTAGGCTGTGTTTGAGGGGCTTTTCCCTTATCTTTGGCTTTTGCTTTAGGAGGCATCAGGACCTGTTTTGAAGGAATTCTCGGGTTAGAAAATCAGGGATGGAATTTGATTCTCCTTTAATGTAAACAATATCGAAATCAAAAATACTTAAAATGGCTTGCCATCGGGCAAAAATCTATTTGGAAGTAAGATTTTGGACATCTTTTTGGAGAACTTCTTTTGCAGATTTGCAGTCCACAAGTAAGAGAAATTTTTTATTTAATAAATCACTTTGAAATTTTGTAATACAAAGAACAATTGAAAGGATCTTATTTTTTATAGTAGAGTAATTTTTCTGGCAGTCATTCCAGTGGGTAGATGTATACTGGAGTATTTGTTCTTTGTTATCTTGTAGCTGTTTAAGAATTCCACCAGACCCTAGGTCAGAGGCGTCAGTCTCTACAATCTCAGGAGCTAAAGGGTTAGCTAAATGGGGGAGAGGAATAGTTTGGACATGTTTCTTAATCTGTTTGACCAGGTTGGTATGGAGGTCAGACCAAGAAATGGGGTTGGTTTTTAATATGTCATGTAAGGGTTTGGATAGATGACTAATATTGGGATAGTAGTTCAAAACATAATTAAGGCTGCCTAAAAATCTTTGCAATTGGGTTTTATCAGTGATTTTGTCAGGAAACTTATTTGTAAAGTTTAAAGATCTCTCTATTGGTGTTACGGTACCTTGGCAGATGTAATGACCTAGGAAACGAACACGGGTTTGAAAAAGAAAATTTTTTGTTTTAGTAACAACTAAACCATTTTGTTTGGCAGTATGGAAGAAGGTATGTAGATGCTTGAAATGTTGTTCCATGGAATGTGAAAAAATGAGCACGTCATCGATGTAAACAATGCAGAAGTTTGAATGTGCACTGAATATGTCATTCATGATGCGTTAAAATTCGGAGGTTGCATTTTTTAAGCCAAAGGGCATTACATTCCATTCATATTGGGCAAAAGAAACTGTAAAAGCAGTTTTGTATCTATCTTTGGGATCAATATGGATTTGCTAAAATCCAGATTTCATGTCAAACTTTGAAAATATAAATGTGGAGTGCAATTTTTGTAATAAATCTTTTTTGTTAGGGAATGGATACCTGATCCATTTTAAAGCAGAATTTAAAGGTTTGTAGTTGATCACCAGTCTTGGTGTGCCCCTTTCGATTTCAGAATTTTTATTGACATAAAAGGTCGCACACGACCAGGGTAATCGAGACTTTTGGATAAGACCTTTAGACTCGAGATCGTGGATTTCAAGTTTGCAATGCTGTTCTAAATCTGCATTCATTTGTATAGGTCTTGCTTTTGATGGTATGAGTTTTTCTGAAAATGTATCTTCATAAGAAAGATCAACGATGTGTTGTTTTCGCTTCCAGAAAGCATTAGGTAAGTTTGAACATATTTGTTGTTCAATCTTATTTTGGAAATCAAGGATTTTCTTTTGTAAATCAGAACTTTGTAATTGTTTGTTGATACGACAAAAAGAAACATGGTTTTGTAAATCATGTAGATGGAATTGTTTCCCATGAATCAGTGCATTGATATGATAGGTCTGTATGGAACATGCTTTAATCAAATTTAAATTTCTAGTCTTTGATTTTTCTAAGAATGGAAAATTAAGTTTGGTGTTGTTGATTTTGGAAGTAATACAATTATGATGTGCTTGATATGGAGTAATCATGTCAATGAATGGAGTGCCAAGAATGATGGTATAATTGATGTCTTTTGTAACAACAAAAAATGTTTTAAGAGAAATGCCTTTGTTGAAAACGGAGGCTTGGGTTTTTCCTGAAATATGTAATTTGGAATTATTAGCAGCAGAGAGTTTTTCAGAGGTATTTTATAAAAATCTTTTTGGAACCACGCCTTCTTTGATACAGTTTAAATCTGCACCTGTGTCAAATAAGACAATAGTGTCAAGCTTGAAATCTTCTGAGAAAACAAGATAAATTCTAATTAAATATTTCTTGGAAGATTTAAGAAATCATCTGGAATATGCTCAATACTTGTAAGTGTATGTGGTAATGCATGAGATTCAATGGTTTGATCTTTTGTATCAGACTCAGTATCAGACTGGCTTTTAATTTTGGACAGAAGGTGTTGTAATATGGCAAAGTCTTTCTGTTAGGCCTGTTTGAGGATTTGCAATTCAGATCTGAGGGTTTTGATTTCAGAATGTAATTCTGGAATGGTGACTGTGGTTTTGGATTTCTTTTTGCCAAGGATCTTTGTAAGGTTATAGGTATTGGTGCTGGTAGAAGGTAATATAGAGCGGTTAGGTGGGGGTTGCTCTGGTTGGCTAAAGTCTTTCAATAATTTATCCAAATAGGTTTTTTTAAAGTTGAGGATCATCAAGTCATTTGATAGCCTCAAGAATGAATTCCTGATCTTGGGTCAAGACATTGATTTGTTTAGAATTTGTAGAGGCATCTGACGTAACACTAGTGGTTGCTATTTCATCGATTTGAAATTCTTCTTCAGAAGTGTCTGAAGGAGAGTGGTCAGTGTCTATAACCTCAATGTAGAGATTTTGTATTTGGTTGATGGTATCTTCGTCTATTTATAGTTCATGAAGTTTGGTATTGACCTTGCAGAAATGGGATATATGTCCTTTCTGGTTTAGAATGGAATTGTTGTCGGTTTTTATGTACTGATCGTCTACAAAGAGATCTCTGGCTCGAATATTTTTTGGGTTGTCAACAGTTTCCACTACAAGAGGGTTTTTTGATGGAAAGGTCGAACTGGTGGCAGAAACTACCAAGTTCTTGTATGGTACGTTTCATTTTCCACTTTAGGTGCTTCTGGAGTTTAAGATCCTGACAGATCTTCAGACCTTCCTTTTGAGTAAATCTTACAAGTTCACCATATATGAGCTGGTCATATGGTATGGTTTTTGTTGTAAAGGTATCTTTGATTTTGTTTCTAACCTTTTCTCTAAGAGAATAGGTAGTCCTGCAAGGAATTTTTCTTTACAAAAGGGTTGGTTTGAATCTTCCCTAAGCATGACACGGGTAAGGAAGGTATTTTTGTACCATTGAAAGTCACTTAGCTTCTTACATCTAAGGTTGGAAAGGAGTTCAGCATTTTTGTCTTTCAAATGGGAAGGGTCTCCAACAAAATATAAGGAAATTGTAAGAATAAGGGTTGACACAGCGTCTTGGATAGTGTTTCCGGATGGGTCAAGGATGGGTGTTTGGTCCTCATATTTTTTAAAAGAGTTTAGGATATATAGGTGATCGGTTTCAGGGAGATGGTAATCCCACCATCCTTTTAACTGGGCAGAGAAACCAGCAATAAGGAGCTCAGCAATAACTTTATATGGGGTTCCTGTCTGGGTTTTGTAGGCATTGGCTGCCATAGTCATTTGTTGGAGGGTGTTGAAGATATTATATTCGGACATTCCATCTATATTCCATTTATAGAGGGAAGAGGCATTATATTTGTGTTGAGTAAGGATAGTTGGTTCAGTAGTTATGGAAATGTCTAGGGCAATGGTTGTTTTGAGAATTTGTCAGGTAAGTCTGTTTAGGGTAAGAGGTTGGTTTGGAGAAGTACCTTCATCAGAAGACTCCCCGGAGCCATTTTGTAAAGTGTTGACTTGATTTGTGGAGGTAGAAGGGTTGGTTATTTGTGGTGTGTCTGAGACAGTTAAAGACGAATTGTCAAGGTGTTGTAGATGTGTTTTAATAGCTCTAAGAAAATTTGTTTGGTTTTCTTGGATTTGTGTTTGGCTGGTTTTTGTAATTTGGTAAGGTTTGAAAACTGGGTTTTTTAGTTTTAAGTCAGTTAAGGTTTTAATGCCAACTGAACTTGTAGTAGTTCTTTGTATTTGTTTCTCTAGTTGTGTAAGCTGCTTTCCCAAGGTATTAAGGTTGGTGTTTGTAAAGTTGTTTTGGTTAATGATGTGTTTTGTATTGGAAAGGGCGTCATTAGTAGATAATTTGTAAGGAGCTGCCTCGACAGTCTGGTTATTGTGGGTTATCTGGATATTTATCAAAGGTGGATGTTCAGATTCAACTATAGGTCCACTGGTGAGGTTCCATATAGAGGTTTTTTACCTTGATGTGACCGGGCATGCATGTCTAATGGATGCAAAAAGATATGGAATGTGATGCTCAGATGCATAATATAATTTAAACCAATCAAAAAATAGAATCTGTATTTTGTGTAACTCAATGAAATTATAAAATTGTTGTTGTATTTCACTTCTGTGTTAAAGAAAGTTTTGAAAAACCAAATTCATTTTGTAGAGTTACAGGTCGAATAAAAATCCTCTTTGAAAAGAGTTTTGTCAAGAACAAAATGTTTCTCTGAAGTCAAAACATTCAGCTCATTTTGGATATTTTCGGTAATAGCTGAAAAGGTTGGTGAATATTTGTAGTATAGTCTGCATTTTGGAAATTAGGAGAAGGGATATCGGATGTAGATTTTCTTGGAAGGTTTTTGTGATAAGAGATATTGATAACAGAAGGGATTTTGGAAATTCTTCCCAGATCTATTGTACTGAAAGAGGAAGAGGCTTCTGAGAATCTGGAACTTGTAGAGTGTTGGTGGAAAGATAGTTTGACTTTTCCATATGTGTATTGGGTAGGGATATGTAATTTTTAATTTGGACATTGGGTTGAGGCGGTAGTGGTATTTCTGGTGGTGCTGCACCTTCAAGGATCCAATCTTCTGGTAGGGATATGTCTTTCCATTGGATTGCTTTTGGGACAACAGTGTTTGAGCGGGATAAATCTGTTTGTAGTAGGAGTGTTTCGCCTTTTTAAGATTGAAATTTGTGTTTGCTGGCAAAGGCTGAGAACATGGCTTTATAATGGATTTTGAATATGAGAGCAACAGGGATAGATCCTTCGAGCATGTCATAATTGTGGGTCTTTATTTGTAGGAGCATACTTTGTAAGATATTTTTGTCTTTGAGGGATATAGTTATGTTTGGATAACTGTCGAATGATACCAGACCACTACAAAGGCTAGACTCAATAGAACTGAGTAGGGAGTCTTGGAAGTTTTGAAACCTAGCATCACGGAGGACAACTAAAATGGAGGTGTTTAAGCTTTTTTTTGTAAGGGGTTTTATTCCGACTTGGATAATGCCAACATGAATATATTTATAGTTCCAGGCGAGATGTTTTTGTAGGGATTTTTGAGAGAGGAGTTGAATGGTTTCAAAAGGTTTGGTAAGCTGAATATCTCGTTCTTCAGTTTTGATAGTAAAATCTGTTTTGAAAATATCATATTTAGATTTTTGGTAAATCTGTGTTTGAGAAATTTTTGGAATTTTCCAGTCATCAATGTTTTTTGTAAAGTCTTTAATAGTTATTTCTTCACTTTGTACTATTCTTCTGCTTTCAGAAGATTCAGAGGTAGAGGAAGCCGAAATAGAAGCAGTTCTGTGAAAGACGGAATCCATAGAAAGGAAAGATAAACTAGGAAACAGGCTGCAGGTTATATGGATTTATTACCCTAAAACTCAAACGGGACTTACACCATTCAGTTGCATACCTATAGTCTAATGGTCTCTTGTTCTTTCTAAGAATACTGACTTTTATGTTACTATTCCTATCCAGATCCCAGTAGGCTCTGATACCAGATAAAAGCAGAGTACCAGATAAAAGCAGAGTATTCAGTACGTGGCGTTGTTATACCTGAAAATGATCTAAAAGATCGGGTCACAGGTTTCCAGCCTATATACTGATTTTATAAAAGAACAAGAACAAAGGATATATATATATATATATATATATATGGATCAGGTTTCAAATAAATATCCAAAAACAAACTTATGCATTTAATTTAATATCTATGGAGCTTAAGTGAAATTGTCATCTTTGTTCACTTTTTTAAGTTTTTTTTCCTTTATTATCAATACAAGATGGCAATCGTGTTGGAATTTATTTTATTAAAATATGGTTAATGAACACATTTGAGGCTAAATTTAAAATGGGGTATACTCACTTTTAAGGTTAAAACTTTGTTGAAAATTGTTTTTAAACAAAAGTTCTTTTATATGAAATATTAACATGATTAAAATAAATTATGTAAGACTAAGAAATTAATTTCAAATAACCCTAGTTGACATGTTTTAAGGACATAAAATCCTCTATCTCATATAGAAATGAAATGAAATGTTCTTGTAGTTTATATAGTGGAAAGTTGAAGGCTCATAACTAAATCTAAGTAAAGTAGTATTTGTTTAATCCACATGCACATGCACATGCTCGGGCGTGGGCTTTGGGCCTTGGGCTTTAGGTTCTTAATCTTAGATATTAGACATAGGTTTGGTTTGATTTTTTTTGGTCTTAGATTATGAAATGTGAATGTTTCTTTGAGAATTTTGATAAAGGCTGAATTTTGTAAAGCATCCATATATCTAGAAGTTATTCAGAACCAAAATGAATACAATAGTGAGAGAGAGAAAAAATCTCTAAGTGTTCAAAGTTAAAAGCTACCTATTCCACCAAATTAGTATATCTCTACAAATCTTCAAGTCTTTATACTGGTCAAAAAATCTTCATTTAAGTGGAGGATTATTGGAATTTGTTTTACTAAAACATTGTAATGAGTATATTTGAGGTCAAATTCAAAATAGGGTATATTCACTTTTAGGGTTAAAACTTTGTTGAAGATTTTTCTCTAACAAAATCTCTTTAACATGAAACATTAACATGATTAAAATAAGTTGTGGGTGAATAAGAAATTAATCTCAGAGAACCTTAGTTTGACATATTTTGTGAAACTCGAAATCTTCTATCCCACATGGGGAAGATATAGATTTTCTTGTAGTTTATATAGTGGAAAGTTGAAAGGTCATAAATAAGTCTAAGCAAAGTAGTATAGATTTAACCCACACGCGCGGGCTTGAGCATGGGCTTTAGGCCTCGGGCTTTGGCTTTGGATCTTGGGCCTCAGCCTCTAGGTTCCAAGTTCGAGGTCCTAAGCATGAGTTTATAGTTTTGTCTAATCTAGCCTATGAATATAATCAATTTTTTTCTAGAAGAGTTTTTTCAAATCTCTACAATTCTTTTCAGCTCAAAACAAATTTAAAGTTAAAACATTCAAGTTTAATTATGGTTTTATGACAAGTAATCAAAGTTGATAATGATGGGAATTAATTTTAGTAATTATCATAATTAATTCTTTGTTTGTTTTAGTTCCACAATACACTATAAAAAAAAGGTTGAAAGAAGAGCTTTCTACATTGATTTTCTAGATTTTACAGACTCTTCCTCACTTTTATTTTCTACTTACTCTTTTTTTTAGGTAAAGTTTCTTCTTTGATTTTCCTTCCAATCTAGAGCTAAGTTCAATTTTCGTAGAAAGATATTTGAGTTACAATTTTTTTTTATTCATTCACCTTATTTAGATGTGCATCTAAATAATGTAGTGATGTTGGAATCTTGGAAAGCTTATTGTAAACATCGTTTTATACAAAGAGCAATAAAGATTTAAGAACAAATGATTAACTCTTTACAACAACAAAGCTTGATCATTTTTTTTAAAGTGCTTCAACAAATATCCTATTTTGGTTTCATTTAATCTAATACATTAGCATGCATATAAGGATTTTTTTTCAATTTCTTATGCTATTTTGGATATATGCATGGTATGCATGCTAAAATCTTCATATGGTATAATTACGTGTTGTTTGCAAGTTTACACTGATGTATAACATTGTATTCTTGTAAACTAAATTGTTATGATAAATTAAATATTTTTTATTTTTATTTTTTCGACATCAAACTATAACTACTCCGACATGAGAAAAATATTTTCCTTGTAAAATATAAAATTGTCATTGGTATTAAAAAAAATGTAAAATGGATCGATTTAGGAATGTTCCAAGAAACTTGAATTACTAATAGATTAAAAAAATGAAAATCATTCTCTAATTAGTCCATCTTAAAAGCTTTCATAATTTTCCTACCACTGTTCTGTAATTAACAGAGGACGGGAAAAACATTTCATTAATTCCGACTAGCTATGGCATGATTTTGTTTTTTCTGCTTACAAGTTGCATATAATTCATTGTCATATAATTTATTTTTATTTTTTCCTGATTTTGTTATGGCGGCTACTACAATTCTTTCTAATTATTAGAGTATGCACGTAATTTTCTCAATGAAATCAATTTCTAAACTTCTGTTTTTTTCTGATGAACACCTCCCTCTCGGGCAAGAAGTTACACAGGCAATTTCTGTCGAATGACCTTGTCAAAATCTTGGTGTGTACTCCCTTATTTCAACGTTGGCAAGACAAATTTTATTTGTCAATCATGGAGGAAACCAGCCAACGACACTCACTTTTATGTATCATGAAAGGGAAAAAAAATAAAAGCCAGCCAACTCTCTCTTTGTGGAGGGTCAGAAAGAGAGATGAGTAATGAAAGAAAGGCATAAAGGGCACGTCCACTATCATCCACAGATTCCGATCGTGATTGATATAGAATCTTAAAAGGTGCTTAGTCACAGAAAGGTCGATCTATTGTAGACACTTGGCATCTTATGTCAATAAATTTGGTCGGTATCTTATCATTATCTGAAATAAGACTATAGTAATTCAGAATTTACTGTGGGATAAGACACCAAAACGGAGACAAATTGTAGTAATTATGGCGGTGAGAGTTTCTTCATTCTCTTTGTCATGCCTGCCAACACACCAAATCCGGATAGTTCTTCGGAGAAAATTCGTGTTCTGATAATCTTTCGTGATAAAATGAGCAGATAACAAGCCACTGATCGGGAATATTGATAATAGTATATCCTAGTTTGTTTACAGATTCTAGTGTCTACATGCATTTCATCAGGAAACAGAGAAGTGATGGACAGAATTTTCTAACCATACAAAGCTGTTGAATTTGTTTACTGAAAAGGATAGCCCTCTCCGGATTTAGGAAGTAGAACAAATCTTCTCACTGTGGCAGTAAAACTTGGAAAAAGATTGATGACATAAGCCAACTTGTACCGACAAGGCATGACATTATTCTCAAAGATCCAGACAAGATAACATCCATTTCCTGCTAAAGCTTTCCAATGCCCGTTTTCAATCAGAAGAGATGG
>Ga0325414_1002036_pt1 | contig 20143 bp, 21 predicted proteins | sample PopdelMetagenome_8_FD_206183 | JGI IMG/M metagenome (GOLD analysis project Ga0325414, IMG submission 206183) | Populus deltoides microbial communities from Bellville, Georgia, United States - Leaf-PdKOR-R3 | ecosystem: Host-associated > Plants > Phyllosphere > Phylloplane/Leaf | place: USA... | reverse complement strand
AGGATCATTCAAACCTCTAATATTCCAACATCCAATAATCATAGGAAAATAGAGAGGAGTACAAACAGCAACACAAAGATTACCTTGACGTGCCTCCTGGAGAGGAGCCAGATTTCTTATTCTTCTTAGAAGAGGCTTTTGAACCCCTTTTCTTTTTCTCTAGAGAGTCTCTAGCCTTAATAGCTAACTGATTAACAGTTTCCCTTTCGGTGGAATTCAGGGTTTGAGGGGTCGTCAAGATCGTTGACATTAACTCCTTATCAGTTTGTTCCCCATCTATATCACCTCCCATTGCGTCCCTATCTTGATCCTGCAGTACTTGCAGCCCTTTGCTCCTGTTTCATGTCTTCTCGTAAACTCTTCAAGACAAGAGGAGAAGAAGGATTTTCATCTTCATGACAAGCAGCATTGCGCACATCTGATGCCGCATGATTAATCATATTACAATCAGACATATGTATACCAGATGTTGAACAACCATTCTTATTACAATTACCCACTTTAGATGCCAATGGAGCATTCTCCCCACTCACAGAACCCTTGTTTCGTTTACCAACTACTTGCCACTGAAACTGATTCTGCTTGTTATCCGCAGATTTAGAGTTCAGAGCTCCTAGATTCCTCTTACCCTTTACCACCACTTTAAGATTATCAATGTTATTAGTAGCACATAGCGCTATGGTGTGTCCAAAGACATTGCAATTACTGCACTTCGACGGTATCCATTCGTACTCAGCTGAAATTGTTATGATAACCCATTTGGACAGCGAAAATCATATTCCTTAACCAACGTCTTCGAAACATCTATCTCAACACAAACTCTTGCGTTAACTAAGCCTTTTACGCAACAATGTCGTATGATCCGCATGAAGAGGGACTCCAATAGCACTCGCTACACAGTTCAACCCCTTAATAGTCCAATACTCGTGAGGGACATTATATAGTCAAACCCATACCGAAACTCTGGCCAAATCATCTTTCAAAAATTGCATGTTCGGTTGCCAACGTTTAAGCACCAAAGGCCTGTTTGCCATATGCCATGGGGCTCTTTCCAGCACATTAGTGGCATGATCAACAGAATCAAAATTGAAGATGAAGAAACCATTATCCGAAGACAAAATTTCTGATAGACCATAGGAGCTCCATATTCTTTTGGCAATAGAATTAACCACGGGATATGGTAATTTCTGCCTCACAAAATGACCAACTAGGGTGGATTTCTAAAATTCACAGCCATCTTCAAACACATCAAGTGGAGGAGCTACTGTCACACTCATAGTAGGGGGAGCAAAGTGCAGATTACGGACTGAACTAATGCCAAGGGTCTTGCTACCCTCATTGTCATCAACATCAGAACCCTTCAAAGCATTTAAAAAATTTCAATTTGGGTCTAAGTTTTAGTTCTTGTTGATGAGACCCTACCTTCACCTCATCAACTTTAGAACCCAACACATGGTTCATTTCTTGAACAACATTAGAAGCTTGGACAGTAGAGTGTTTCTCTATACTAACATCAGAATCAGCTTGAAACTGAGAAATCCTCATCCCATGGCTATTCAACATATCTTGCAGTTCTAATCTTAATGTATGTCTAGACTTAACTTGATTGTGTTATTCAATGTTAGAGCTAACCATTGGAACATTTTCCACAGAAGAGCATAGAGAACAAAAAACTTGATTATGGTAGGCATACAAATACTAGAGAGAACAAAAAACTAAGAAGATAAACTGAGTCCAAGAAGCAACCTAAGCTCAGAAATAACAGCAACCTAACTCATAAACAACAAGATTCAGATTAGTTCATGAAGGAAGAAGAGAATTACAGAATTACGAGGCCAATATCTCCCAGCACACTGATTGTAACAATGATCCGTTCGGTCAAGATGTAGAGTAGGTTCTGAAAAACAACATACTCAAAAATGGTAACGATCCAACGGTGAACAAAGGAGATCAAGCTACGAACAACCACTCTGGAACTAGCAAGAAAAATGAAACTTTTTCCAAAGAACTGTGATTTAATCTTCACATATGGCAAAGGCCTTCATGTTTATGACAGTCATAAGAGAAATCATGAAGAAAATCCATTCACTATGCTGCAACTTCACCACTTCTCCATAGTTCCAGAACTGAAAATGCAGAATAGTAGAAATATTGCGAGATCAATATCTCTTGCCTCGTTAATTGGATAACAAATCCATTCAGTCAATGTTGAGAGAAGGTTGGAAGGAACAACATAGTTAGAAATGAGAATAATCCAACGGTGGACGAAGTAGATGTAGCTCCGACAGCACCACACTCTTTCTCTTTCTCTCTGTTCTCTCTCTCTCTCTCTCTATTTTGAAATGTTTTGCATTCCATTCTTGCTAAACACAATACACCGTAGCTATGAAACCCAGCTTGCAAGAAATTTTTTTGAAAGTTTAACCATTCCAAGTGACAGTAACCCATCCAATCCATTCATCCTAGCTTTTCCTCATTTTATAAATGTCGTATCTATCACAAACATACCACCATATCGCTTTAGAATAAGAGCATTCAAAGAATAAGTGGTTGTGATCTTCATTGTTAAAGAGACAGAGTGAGCACCAGTTGGGACTATAAAGACCAAACCAATGTAATTTATCTTGAGTTATGAGCTTTTGTTAAACAGCCAGCCATAGAAGAAAAGAATGTCTTGAAATACGTTCTTGAACCACATAATGCCATGCCATTCAACCATCTGATTATGGATTCTGAGTTGCTCCCAAGCTACTTTGACCGAGAATCTCTGATTTGACGAATCCAACAAAACAATCTCGTCCCTCTTCCCTATTATAAGATTAAAATTAAAATGAATAACATCTATAATGGTGTAAACACCCAATTGTGTGTGTGTGTGTATATATATATAATTGATGACTCCACCGTCGCTGTTGATTTTTGAATCGGTAGCGACGCAGTGTTATTAAAAGTTAGGGAAACAAATTGGACTATCTTAAGAAGCTAGGAGGGAGAGGTAAAAATGGTTTTAGACAGACCAAAACACGAACAAGAACATCTCTAACCCAACCCTAAACACCCCACCTCAGTTTATGTGAAGTATAAATGCAAGGAGAGAGAGAGGGGGAGAGAGAGAGAGAGGGTGACCCTTCCTCTTCCCAAAGTCTACCTGCAGCAGCTGCATGTTCAGCTCCATGTCTCTTTTTTCCACCTTCCCAATGAAAATTAAAACCAAAACCAGCAAAGAATACCTCTTGAACATGTGAGAGAGAGTTGAGATCGTGAATGAAGGCTGAGCAACTGCTTAGGGGGAAGGAAAGGGGGCTGGAACGAGTGGGAAGAAACTGACAAAAAACAAAGAAAAAGAAAAAGAGAACTGAGAGAGGAAGAAGAAGGGGAAAAACATGAGAAAGAGGGAGGAGAAATACTACCAAACTATCCAGACCTACTTAGAGTTGAAAGGTATGGGTCATATAGTCTCCTTTTGCCCCCTTGTTCTTCAAACCCAGAACTGAAAATGATGAGGATCCCTAAGAAAAATTGACCTAAACGCCCTAGGCTAATTGTAAAGGAAACTATAAACAACTAAAAAGACAAGCAACAAAGATGAAATGAGACCACTTTCCATAGCATCTAACTAAGGATAATGAATAGAATGGAAAGAATAAAACTTGGTAGAGGGTCAACCACAACAATGGGACTGGCCGGAATGCATTGTGTAAGAAGATGCATGTGTGTGTTCATGTTAAAATCATGTGAATGTGATAGGATTTGATGACGGATGTGTGCTGGAATTGAAAATACATGTGTGTTCATGTTAAAATCATGTGACTGTGCTAGGATTTGATGACAGATGTGTGCTGGAATTGAAAATGCATGTGTTTTCATGTTAAAATCATGTGACTCTGCTGGGATTTGATGACATATATTGTGTTTGAATTGAGAATGCATGTATGTGTTCATGTTAAAACCATGTAACACTGCTGGGATTTGATGATATATTATATGATGGAATTGAAAATGCATGTGATACGATCCAGGAAAGGTCAAATTCGGATTTTGATGTAAAACGTGCAACTATTCAGTTTTACAGCAACAATCATAATTCTCAATCCGATCGTTGGATCGAGCTGAAATTTTACGTGAAGTGTCTTGACATGTTGTCCTACCTTGGGTTAAAATTTCAAGTTAATCGAAGTTTGGTACGGTATCGCAATACGGGTCAACAAAAGCTGTATGAATTTTGTTATTTACTTCCTTTTGACTTGTGGATTCCTATTTGGCTAGGATTCTTTTCTTAAAAAGATGTGGCAGCTTATTTGGGAATCTCCTAATTCACCAAAGATCTTTAAGGGGCTGCAACATAGTTTCCATTTGTGGTAAGGATTCATAAATGTTTAAGAATCCTTTTCTTATAAGGATTCCTTATTCATCCTAGCTACAAAAAGGAAAGAAGACTTCAGAATAAATTCTACCTTCAGATCAGATTTCCTAGTCTATTTGGGACTTCTTAATAGTGACAAATCTGATTCTACATATTTAGGATATTAATTTCGGATTTATTATTGTTATTATTATTTTCTTTTTAGTTTAGGATTTATTTATATTATTTGGGTTTAATTGTAAGTGGGCACCATATAAGTCCACATAAGGGGTCCATTAGGGTTTATTTTAGTTTGGAGTCACTACAAATAAGGGCATAAGCAGACATGTATGGCTAGACAATTCAGATTAATAAAAACTTCTTGTTTGCTGCACTTTGTGCGCGCGCGTGTGTGTGTGTTGGTGAGATAATCTCCCTTCCATGGTTCTCTAAAGAACTGAAAATGACTTATCGAAGAATAACTATCTTCGTGGCGTTATCCTTATACTTCTCGTTCGCGAATCAATATTCGTTGGGTGGGGGTCTCCGTTTCCAATAGTACTGGTGCCTAAGTACAAGTTATCTTTGTGTCACACTCCTATCAAATCTTTGAGTGTGGGATGCGTGACCATGTGATCATGAGGTTGGCATCAGAGCTTGGCTCCATCAATCAAGTTATATTCTTCTGAAATTTTTATTTCTTGTTGATTCCGCCAAAAAAAAAATTCCTTAGTATCCAATTTCTTCTTCTCTTTGAATTTGCGGCATATAAAAAAATTTTTATTTCATTCTGTTATTGTTCAAAATATATCAGTAGCATCAAAAACAAAAATAAAATAGAAAAGAGAAAAGCAAAAAAAAAATCGTTCAAAAAAGACGTTTATTGGATTCTGCCGCAGAAAACTAAACAAGAGAAAATTGGATCAAATCAACTTGGAATTAGCTCAAATTTGATACTCTAATTACTGGGGTCCTAATCGCACCACATATCAAATTTAGGGTTAATTGGATATCATTTGCTTTGGGTTTCAAATTCGGGTCTCATCAGGTCTTATTCATAAAGTTTTTGCGTTAGTATATCAAACCTTGTCGTAAATTGCTCAAACTTTATATTATGTCTATTTGGGTTGATATCACACTATATCTGAAATTGTAACTCAATTTGACATCATTTACTTTAAGGTTCTAGATTCGAGCTTGATGTGCATCATGGGAATTATAATCCATCTTGTAAAGCTAAAACTAATATGCAAGAGGATTCAGATGGTCCAATGACAAGAGCGAGAGCGAAACAACTACAAAGAGCCTTGACGAGTCAAATTGGAATGATTGAAGCTGCGTCAGAGTTAAAAATTAGCAATCAGTTTGAAATTGGTTCAAGGATGTTTATTTGCCTACAATTGGAACTTGGAGATGGGAAAAGCCCTTAATGGTTCTTTTGATGCTGGGCTACTTGAATTTGGGTTGATATGCAAATAAGTGAAGGAATTGATGTTGTTTATGGTCAGAACAACAAATGAATTTGAACCTGAATTTGAAGTCATCCATTGCATGTGAAAACAAGACTAATCTAGGTGGATTTCAAGTTCAGAACATGTTCTTTCTAGATTGTCCAACCATGATTGCATTGGACTTTTGTGTAACAAGATATGGTTGTTTTAAATTTGGTCTGTTTATGTTAGAAAGGTCAAAAAACGTGTGCTAGTTAATTTGTCTAGGTTAGTTTGTCAAAGTCTATTTTTTGGGCTTGACTTCTACCATGTTGAATTTTTCCTAACTTTGGAGGGATGTTCCAGTTATAAATATAGTATCAGAATATGTAATAAAGGACTTTTGGCCAATATTTGAAACTTAATTCACAGAATTACGAGTTGTTCTTCCAAATTGATTTTGTGAAGAACCCTACCTGACTTATCACTCTTCAATCACAAAGAGTGTGGCGTCGAAATCCTAGATTGATCTTTGTGGCGTCCAGATCGACTTATCAAAGTATCATTCTAGTCTATCCCCCATCTTATTTACCTTAAAATCACTATAATCCAGCCTAAACACCAAAAGAAAGACACAACCAGACCCATCTTTCATCCATTTTCATCAAATTCATTGTTGCCGGATTTCGAATCATTTACGGCACATCAGTTCGTCCAAGTATAGTGCATACCTGAATACCAAAGATCATCCATTTTAGCTTCTTGAATAGAAGTTTTGTATCTGTCCATATGACCAACCCACGAAGTAGGGGCTTGTTTGACTAGTTTCAAATAGCATTAAAGTTGCCCATAAGAATCCATGGGATGGACTCTCAGCCATCACTCCGATTAATTATATCAGACCATTTACACACTATTGTCTCCGTAAACGATTGAAGCACTGAAGCAAATATCGGTACCTAATATAGTGACACAAACATGAATAACTCGGTCTGACATGCCAAAACATCCACCTTCACCACATCAGCATTCCAAAAAACCCAAACACGACCACGACACGAGAAATCATAATTATATAAGAAAGACCAGTTACGAAGAAGAAGTCGAGAAACATTATCTATATTCTTATCTCTAATCTGAGTTTCATCCAAACCAAAAGGAGCCATCCTCTCCTGCTAAATGAGACGACACAATTCTGATTGCTAAATTTATAGGATCATTCAAACCTCTAACATTCCAACATCCAATAATCATAAGAAATAGAGAGGAAGACAAACAACAACACAAAGATTACCTCGACTTTTCCCTCCATGAGGAGCCTAATTTCTTATTTTTCTTTAAAGAGCCTACAGAACCCTTCTTCTTTTTCTCTAGAGAGTCTCTAGCCTTGCTACCTGATTAACATTTTCCTCATTGGTGGGATTCAGAGTTTGAGGACTTGCCAAGATCGGGAATGTAGACTCTTGATCAATACATTCCCCACCCGTATCACCTCCCTTAACTTCAATATCAACTTTCACGTCATTACTATTGACCAAAGGAACCTAGTTCATGATCACACAAGCTGTATTGGAGTCAACAAACCTTTGATCTAAGACAGTATATGTAGACCCCTTCTTTTACACTATATATCCTCGTAAACTCTTCAGAATAAGAGGAGAAGTAGGATTTCCATCTTTATAACAACCAGCATTACACACACAAAATGACGAATGACCATCCTCATTACAATCAAAATTACACATACCAGATGTCAAACAACCATCTCATTACAATCAGAATTATGCACTTCTGATGTCGAACGACCATTCTCACCACTCACAAAACCCTTATTCTATTTAACAACTACTTGCCATTGAAATTGATTCTGCTTATTATCCGTAGATTTTCCTCTTATCATCTGCCATCGCTGAAAAATTATCAGCTTTATTATTAGAGCATATTGATTTGGTATGTCCAAAGACATTACAATTACTGCACTTGGAAGGTATCCATTCATAATCAGCTGAAATTGTTATGAATAACCCATTTGGGCAGATTAGGTCAAATTCCTTAACCAACATTTATCTCAACACAAATTCTCACATAGCTAAGCCTTTTACACAGCATTGTAGTAAGATCAGCATGAAGGGGAACATTATAAAGCTTAACCCATACCGGAACTCTGGCTAAATCATCTTTCAAAAATTACATGTTTAGTTGCCAATGTTTAAGCACCAAAGGTTTGTTTGCCATTTGCCATAGAGCTCTATCCAAAACATTAGTAGCATGATCAACAAAATCAAAAGTGTTGGCCCATACAACTTCTGATAGACCGTAGGAGCCCCATATTCTTTTGGCAATATAATTAACAACAGGATACAGTAACAATTGACCCATAAAATGACCGACTATGATGGATTGCCAAAGTTGGCAACCATCTTTAAACACATTAAGTGGAGGAGCTATTGTCACACAGCCATCAGCCATAAAAGAGGGAGAAAAGTGCAGGTTACAGACTTTATTCATACCAAGGTTTTGCTACCTTTATTGTCATCAACATCAGAACCATTCAAAACATTTTAAAAATTCGAGTTGGGACTAAGGTTTTTTTATTCTAATTGTTGGGGCCCTACTTTCAACCCATCAACGTTAGAACCCAACATACAATTCATTTCTGAAACATTTTGAGAAGCCTAGAGATTGGCTTGAATAACATTACAATCAACTACAGTAGAGTTTTTCTCTATGCTACCTTCAAAATCAGCTAACTTTACATTAGTAAACTGGAAATCTTCATACCATGACTATGCATCATATCTTAGAGCTCTAACTTTAAGTTATGCCCAGACTTAACTTCTTTTTGTTGTTCAACATTACAGCTAACCATTAGGACAAATTCCACAGCATAACACGAAGACCCAATCATGGCAGCATACAAAGACTAGAGAAAACAGAGTTATAAGGAGAACTAATAAGCAACCTAAGCTAGTAGACACAAGGTTATATCATAAATAGATGCAACAAGATTCAACTTTATTCATGAATGAAGAAGAGAAAAAAAGAAAGAAAGGTTCATTATGAGTTACGTAAACGAAACATTCATGTCCATAACTGCCATAAGGAGACCCAGGAAGAAAACCCCTTCAATCTACTGCAACTGAAATGCAGAAGTGCAGAAATATTGGCTTAATTCTCCTCCCATGACTAAACCCAATTGGCTTAATTTTTTAATATAGTCAATCATTTTAAATACATGGGTGTTCATTGAAGAAGTTTTTATCATCTTACAACGGAACAATTCCTTAGAAGTCTCATACTTCTCAATTCTGCTAGCCTCATCAAATAATTCTTTAAGATATGCAAAGTATGAGCATCCATATTCTCATGCTGCTTTTGAAGTTCAGGTGACATATGGCTAACATCACACATGTAGCATGTTCATCATCATCAACATGACATTGATATTCATTCCTAACTTTTTCTTCAACATCCTCAACAGGGGCATTTGAAATTGGATTTTTCTTGTTTAAGAACAATTCTCACATTTCGATGGCAATCAAAGAAATTTGGTCCCGTCAGTTTGTTAGCATTAAGTATGCTTCGTAGGGATATGTTACTACTCATTTTGATCTACCAACCTATTTATATAAAGATATAGAGTATTAGTTTCATGTATACATATTTAAATCCCAAATTTAGACAAGGTCTTTCATCCTAATTTGGTCTCCCATTATTTTCATGCAAATTATTAGTCCTCCATATTAATTCGAAAAATCTCACTTAAATTCTCCTAGTGGGCTAAGATCCCATTTAATTTATCTGAACTTGAGTGACTCAACTAATCAAAATAAATTAAATTAGGTAGATAATATAGTTTATCAATCATATCTCTACATGACTCCTAGTTAAGTTAGGTGATAATTTTTTTGTCTAAACATATCTTATATGTTCCGCCTAACTCATGTCTCAAACCTTGTATGATCATGAGTAACTCATCCACATCATATACGTTAGTTAAATGGAACCTAATTTTATAGCATTAAACATATTCAATTAACAGTAACATTAAGTGACTCAACAACTTATCCATGAATAAAACTCTTCTTTTACGCATATAAAATTAGAAGGTAGCTTTTCATGTTCTCAACTTGTACACAATATTTTAATGAGGGGTTTAATAATTAAACAGGTGTTATTCAAAACATGACTTAACAGATATATATTTCATACATAATAATTTATATAAAAACACACACCCCTAACATGTCATTTTAATTGGATAATTATGGACATATCTAAGATAAATTCATCGAGCTATTGAGGGAATTAGATGTTCAAATCCTAGGTAGCTGCTGCAAATCTTCATAAATCCTTTGCAAACACCTTAGTTGTAGCCTTCATCGACATTTATTTCTTCGTCTTGGATTAAAATTCATATCTAAATTCCTACATTTCTAAATTACATATCATTTATATAATTAATTAAAAAATCTCAAGTTACATTCAAGAAGAATTAGATGAGAAAACATTTTACAATCCAGAAGAAAAATAGAGATAAGGTAGAACTCACAAACCCTAGTTAATAAAAATTATAACCATTCAACCATCAAATAAAAATACAATTACATTGGTCTTTAATGTTCATAAACATTCATCATGCATAAAAACATTTTAATATCATAATAAATTACATTGTGTGCTTCAATTCCAATTATTGGCTCTATATGCTACTACAAAATAATATTTCTAACACTTAGAAACATTCAATGAGATCCAATTTGATAATTTCTCAAAACAAAACAAATTTTATTTAACATAAATTCCATGATAACATTTTTCAAAATTTAATAAGAAAATTAATCACATTAAAATTCTTATTAATATGCTAATCTATTTTAGGATTAATTAAATAAAATTTTCTAGCTTAAAAAACTCATTATTTTAGAAAAACCATTTAAATAAATATTATTTATTTAAATCATTTAATTAAATAAATTCTAATCACATTAAGATATTATAAAACTTAAAAAATTAATTAAACAATTTAATTCATTTCTAATCCTATTAGGAAAATGAATTCTAAAATTAATTTAATTTAGGGTTTCAATTTTAATATAAAATCATTATTTTATATATAAAAGGCTAAAATTAATATACCTAAAAGTAATTAGATATAAGTTGTATAGGAAAATCGTAATTCTACCTCTCAAAAACCCTAAACTAGGCTGAGGGGCATAATTATAATGTGCCCCTTCTCTTTGCATCTACCGGTAATAGGCACATTGCCCATCGCTAGCGTCCATCTTACCAGAGGTAGCAAAGGTTGTCGCTGGGTTTGTGTAGCGTGATGATCAACCCTCGCGCAACGTCACCTCCAGCGTGAGGCTGCTTCCTTGCGCTGGTGTCCATCTTAATAGCGGCAACAAAGGTTGTCGCTGAGTGTGACACAGCGCCTCGTGCTTGATGGCTTAATCCATCGCCTCCAGTGTGAGGCAGATCATGCTAGAAGGCAACATCGCCAGACATGATGGCGCACTATGGTCGGGGTAGCAGCCAATGGCAACCTGACCTAGAATAGATTGATCGAAATCCAGCTGGAATTCTAGATTCCGGCTGAATCATCCAAGCTCCAGTTAGCCATGGCTAGAATAGCAACCGAGGCTTGAAACAATTTCTATTTGTTTGATTTCAAAAATCATAAGAGAAAAAATTGTTTTTTTTTGGAAAAAAATTATTTCACACAAACGTAATTCCTAATTGAAACCAATAACAATAAAATATGTAATCAAACAACCCTAAATATTCTAATGAAGACTCTAATACCATTGTTGGGTTCCTGAATATCATACACGCAATGAAAATAATAAAACAAAATTATTCGAGTCTGTAAGATCTTGTTAGACAGATCTAAAGTTACTTGGGGATTTATTACCTGAAGATCTAATTTTTTTTTTTAGTTTTGAATAATTCTTTAAAGGTTGGGTTGTCACAAATCACAAATCGTTCAATTGTTTGGCCTTCAATGATAATTTACATTGAGAGGGATTGCTATGTATAGAGTGCTAGCTCTCTTTTGCATTCTTTTTTTTCATTTTTATTTTCATTCGGATTCGTATTCATATTTGATTTGTTATGTCATCATTTTTGTATTTGTATTTCATTTTTGTTGGTTGTTTTTGTTATTTCCTGATTTTTTGAGGCTAAAAACCTGAGGTTGATGTTATTAAGTTGTTATTTCTCTCATATTAGTTACTTAGCAAACTGAGAAGGTGAGTATGAGAGGTAAAAGGTAAAAAAGTGAGCGTGTTATCTTGAAAACCCAAATTTAAGTGAAATACGAGTTAGGCGACATCTTACCGAGTGTAAACACATGAAGGAGAGGGAAAATCAAGCTTTTATGTTACGAGCCATGTAACAACTTGAAATGATGAATATGAGATTTGATGAGTGTCTTGAGCGAGCAAATAAAGGAGATGTTAAATTACAAAATGAATAATACCAAAGGATCTCTAATGCTAGTAGGCAAGAAAAAATGAAGTTCCAAGCTTCAAAGACTAATGGTATGAGGGCTTATATGAGCCTAGTAATGGAGCACATGAAAATTACAATGCTATTTGTAAAAAAAAAAATATATTTAATGATTTGGAAGCTTCATATCAAAATCAAAAGGATGAAAAAAAGAGTGAGAGGAGTTGTTATATTCATACAATGTTGTTAGAGGCAAAAATTGGCACAAAAAAAAAGGTTATGAAGGCTTAGGGTGTTATTATTGTTTTAGATCTTATCATTATTTCTATTGGTGATTCAAGGATGAATCCTTTTAAAGAGAGGGAGAATGATACGATCTATGTACGCGTGGGACAAACAGATTTGGTTTTTAGCTTAATATTTCCCAATGTGTAATTTTATGCTAACAAGTATTATTCTCAATTCAACCTTTGGATCAAATAAAGATTTTACTAGAAATTTCTAGATGTCTTGTTTTACATCGGGTTAAAATTTTATATTAATAGGATTTCAAGAAGGCATCTCAATAGAAGCCAAAAGTTGTTGTATGTTAATAGGATTTTAAGAAGAAATCTCAATATAGGTTTGTTGTTCAAGGATTAAGACAACTATAACACCTAAGAAGGGGGTGAATCAGGTGTATCACCAATATTGATAAATAATGTAAATTATTTCAAATAAACACAATAACCAACAATATAATTAAAGTGCTTAAAGTAAAGAGATGAGGGAGATAATTTGCAAACTTGTTTTTAATGTAGTTTGACGAGTATACATCCACACCTCAAGTACCAAATCGTATGTGATATTGCATTCCTTCACTTGTCCAAGTTCAGAGTACAAAGTACAATAACCACTTGATGAACCCACACCAAGATTTTTTCACCACTTGAAGATATTCCCCTTCAATATATTTTTCACCACTTGAAAATATTCCCAAGATTTTTCCCACTTGAAGATATGCCTTCTTCAAGATTTTACCTAAGTATGGTTTATACCTAACTCTAAGAGTTTTTACATAGTATTAACTCACTAATACTAAGAGTTTTTACCTAACTCTCACAGGCTTACAAGAGTGATATGTTATCACAACTAATTCTCTAAAAAAAAATGAATAATACAATTAAAAAGTTCTAATATCTCTATATCTTAAAAAAAAAATAAGATAGCATTTATAATATTTGAAGGTGTTTAAGTGTTACGAGAATAGAATTGAATACTCTTGTTCTAGATTATGAAGGTTTAATAGCACTTATTAGAATATAATTAAGGATTGATGATTTTGAAGTGTATTTACTCTTAGAATATCTTGTATATGATATATATTCAAAATCCCCCACTAATTTTACAATTAGATAATCAATATATAAGTTTCTAATAAAACATAGTTGTTTAAAGCTGTTATAATCACATTTACGACTTAAACAGTTGACCGGTTCATATTGGTCAAGCCAATCAATCAACCGGTTCTTGCAGAATTCCTAGATTTTTCATCTCCAATGAATAAGTGGTCAACCAATTCATTTAGTCATTCTAAATAGTTAACCAATTCATGCAGAATTTTAGTTTGAACATATTAACCTTGTTGAATTCATATAATCGTTTATCTTAGATTATATCAAATTATTTATCAATCCTTTTGATACGATCCAGGCAAGGTCAAATTCGGATTTTGACGTAAAATGTGTAACTATCTAGTTTTATGGTAACAATCATAATTCTCAATCAAAGTCGGATCAGGCTGAAATGTAACGTGGAGTCTCCTGACATGTTGGCCTACATTGGGTTAAAATTTCAGGTCAATCAAGTACGGGAAGGCATCACAATCTTGGTCAACAGAGGTTGTATGAATTTTGTTATTTACTTTCTTTTGACTTGTGGACTTTTTATTTGGCTAGGATTCTTTTTCTAAACGGATGTGGCAGCTTGTTTTTGGAATATCCTAATTCTACAAGGATATTTAATGGGCTGCAATATAGTTTTCCAAGTGCGGCAAGGATTCATTAATGTTTCAAAATCCTTTTCTTACAAGGATTTCTTATTCATTCAAGCTACAACAAGGAGAAAAGACTTCAGAATTAATTATAGCTTCAGATCAGATTTTCTAGTTTATTTGGGACTTCTTAAGGGTGACAAATCTGATTCTAGCATATTTAGGATGGTAATTTTTGGATTTTTATTGTTTTTTTTATTATTTTCTTCTTAGTTTTTGGGTTATTATTACTTATTTGGGTCAATTGTAAGCGGGTTTCATATAAGTCCATCTAGGGGGGTCCATTAGGGTTTATTTAACTCTAGAGTTAGTATAAATAAAGGCATAATGGGACATGGAATGATACGGTTCAGCCCAAGTAAGGTCAGATTCGAATTTTGGCGTAAAAAGCGCAACAGTCTAGATTTACAGCAATAGTTATAATTCTCAATCCGACCGTTGGATCGAGCTAAAATTTTATGTGGACTCTCCAGACATGTTGTTCTACTATCGGTTAAGATTTCAGGTTAATCAGAGTTTGGAAAGGCACCATAATACTTCCATTTGACTTGTGGACTTCCTATTTGGTTAGGATTCTTTTCCTACAAGGATGTGGCAGCTAGTTATAGGAATTTCTTAGTTCCATAAGGATCTTTAATGTTTCAGAATCCTTTTCTTATAAGAATTCCTTATTCATCCTAGCCACACAAGGAAAGAAGGGCTGGTGGTATTTAATGACAAATTAGTTATTTTTATTATTTTATTTTGTTAGCTACAGCCCAAGGCTTGCTTGGGTTTATTTAATACTTTGTTTTCAGTTAGGATTCAAGGCTTGTTTGAATTATGTTATGGGCTTCTCAGTTTAGGGTTTTGGGTCAGTTTGAGTGGACCTCATATAAGTCTACATAAAGGGTCCATTAGGGTTAATTTTTCAAGAACTATTTAAACTCATGTAAGCCAAAATTTTGGCAGCTTTGATGATAATTACTTCCAAATTTTTCAGTTTTAACGTGTGAGAGTGATTCTTGCATTCCTCAGTTCTTGAACGAACTGAATCTGACTTGTCGAAGATTAACTGGCTTCGTGGCGTCATTCTACTCAATCCAATAGTGTTGGTGCCTTGGGACAGGTTTCCATTGTGTCACACTCCTATCAAACCTATTTTGGCTTTCCAGGATTAGATCTCAATCTTGATTGTGGGTTGTGTGACCACGTGATCAAGAGGAGACGAAGGAGATTCAAATGCAAGTTGATGAGCTGATGGAAAAGTACATTCATGAGAGTATGAGGTCGTGTGATGTGCCCATGCTACTTTTGCCTAGGAAGGATGGAACGTGGAGGATGTGTGTTGATAGGCGGGTCATCAACAACATAACGGTAAAGTGTAGACACCCCATTCCTAGGCTTGATGACATGTTAGATGAGTTACATGGATCCTGTATTTTCTCTAAAATTGACTTGAAAAGTGGGTACCATCAAATTAGGATGAAAGAAGGTGATGAGTGGAAAACAACATTTAAGATAAAGCATGGTTTGTATGAATGGTTAGTTATGCTGTTTAGACTTACAAATCCACTTAGTATGTTTATGTGTTTAATGAATCATATGTTACGTGCATTCATAGGCAAGTTTGTGGTTGTGTATTTTGATGACATTCTGATCTCTATCAAGAACTTAATTGAGCATCTTGATCATTTGCATAATATACTTAGCGTGTTGTGTAGTGAGAAACTGTATGCTAATCTTAAAAAGTGTGTCTATTTCGGCTTTCTGGGATTAGATCTCAATCTTGATTGTGGGTTGCGTGACCACGTGATCATGAGGTTCGCATTAGTTGGTATCAGAGCTAGGCTTTGAAACAAAGTCATATCCTTCTGTTATTTTCATTTTTCTTAGTGTTCCTTAAGCTTTTTCAGTTGAAGGATCATTCAATTTTTACCGCAGAAACACAACTCTTGGTGAACCATAAGCAAAACACATCAGAATCAATTGAAACTTTATATTCAGTCTATTGGGGATGCTGTTGCATGACATGTAAAATTTGGGCTTATTCTGATAATGTTTGCTTGAGGTTTTAATTCGAGGTTCAATTCTGCCGCAGAAACACTATTCTTAGTGAATCATAAGCAAATCACCTCAGAATTAATTAAAAATCCATATATTTGTCAGGGTGATATTGCAACACATATAAAATTCGGTCTTATTTTGATATCGTTTGCATGAAGTTTTAATTGTAGGTTCAATTTTACCGCAAACTGATCACACACGGGGTTTGCGTACCTAGACATAATATAAGGACCTATAAACTGATATTTGTTGTTTTCTTGGTATCCTAATACTATAACTCGAGGTCATTTGGATTGTGTTTTCTTTAGGTTCCAGAATCGGGTTTTGTCTTGCTGTAACAGGTTTGTTTGGTGTTGTCTTTCAAAATTTGTTTTGTTTCTCTTGATTTTGTTCCTGCCATTATACTATCATCATATTGTGTCACAGTCTTATCAGACCTATTTCGGCTTTCCAGGATCAGATCTCAATCTTGATTGTGGGTTGCGTGACCACGTGATCACGAAGTTCGCATCAATTATGCTTCCTTACGTGAGGCATTATGGTATGATATAGTGAGTCATAGTGATGGATGGGAGTCAACCCCATGGATTCTTATGGGTAACTTTAATGCTATCCGCAACCAATCAGACAGGTTAGGAGGGTCTACTACGTAGGCTGGTCATATGGACAGATTGGAAACATATATTCGAGAAGTAAAAGTGGATGATCTTCGGTATTCAGGTATGCATTATACTTTGACGAACCAATATCTTGAGAATCTGATTATGCGAAAACTAGATAGAGTGCTTGTTGTGAATGAGAAGTGGAATATGAACTTCCCTTTGTCGGAAGCGAGATTTTTGCCTTTTGGTATGTCAGACCATTCTCCTATGGTGGTAAAGGTTACTGGCAATGATTAAAACATAAAGAAACCATTCAGATTTTTCAATATGTGGATGGATCATGACGAGTTCATGCCCTTGGTGAAGAAGAATTCGGGGGGTTGTCCAATGTATCAGCTGTTTTGCAAACTAAGAAAGCTAAAGCAGGAATTGAAACTTTTTAATATGACTCACTTCTTCAACATTTCAGATAGAGTCAAAAGATGCAAAAGACAAAATGGATAAGGCTCAACAGGCTCTACATACAGCGCATGAGAATCCAACTTTGTGCATACGAGAAGGGATGTTGTACGTAACTACGCTTCTACCGTTAGGGCGAAAGAGAGTTTTTTCAAATAGAAGGCAAGGATACAATGGCTTAGCTTGGGGGATCAGAATACTAGCTACTTTCACAAATCTCTCACTTATAAGGGAGGATGGAGAGGTTGTTGAAGGACACGAGGTAGTCAAATCAGAAGTAATTGCGTGCTTCCAGTGAAACAGATGCTTAGGGTTCTAAACGATGAAGTGGTGGAATCGGTAATTAACTTGAAACTGTCTTCGACGCAACAACATGTACTAGCACAAGATGTAACAAGGGAGGAGATTAAGCATGCTATGTTTAGTTTGAAAAAAAACAAAGCCCCTAGTCTGGATGGCTTCAACGCAGGTTTCTTCAAAAGAATGTGGGACATAGTTGGGGAAAATGTAATCAACGTTGTTAGCTCCTTCTTTCAGATTCGTAGAATGCTTAAAGAAATGAATGCTACATCCATTTCCCTTATTCCTAAAGTTGCTAATCCTATGAGGTTGATAGATTTTCGTCCTATATCTTGTTGCAATGCAGTTTACAAATGCATCGCTAAGATTCTAGTTGGGAGAATCGAAGCTGTTTTGCCATCCTTAATAGGTCCGTATCAGACTGCTTTAATCTCTGGATGGAGAATCAGCGACAACATTCTTTTGTCTCAAGAACTAATGAAAGGCTATCATAAATCTACGGGACCTGCTCGTTGTGCTATGAAAGTATATCTGATGAAAGCTTATGACTCGGTTCGGTGGGATGTCATTGATGCTACGTTAATAAAAATAGGATTCCCTAGAACAGTCATTGATTGGATCATGGTTTGCATTACATCATGTCAATTCTCTATCAACGTCAATGGTGAGCTTGCAAGTTACTTTCAAGGGGGGAGAGGGCCAAGACAAGGTGATCCGCTATCTCCATGTTTGTTTTTCCTATGTATGGAAATCCTTTCGGGGCTGTTCCGCAAGATGAGTGCCAATCCAAACTTGAAGTTCCACTAGAGATGCAAGAAGGACAAAATTTCTCATCTTTGTTTTGTAAAGACTTTATGATTTTTAGCAAAGGGGATGTAAACTCAATTCGTATGATCAGAACTGTGCTAACAGAGTTTCAGGATCTATCAAGTCTGTATCCAAATCCAAACAAAAGTGACATCTTCTTGAGCGGTTCGTTAAATGTTGAGAGGGAACAGATTCTTCGTATTCTTGGGTTTAGAGAGGGGGAGCTTCCTATGAAATATTTGGGAGTACCCCTTATCTCGTCCAGACTAAAGGCTGTTTATTGTAGGGCCTCATGGATCGAATCACCTTTAAAGTTCAACATTGGACTTGTAGAACACTCTCATACGCAAGACGAGTACAGCTGATTAATTCAGTTTTATTTTTCATCCAGGTCTATTGAGCATCTCTCTTCCTCTTACCTGGGCAAGTAATAAAAAATGTGGAGCAAATTATGAGATCCTTTCTTTGCTCAGGTTCAGATATGAGAACTACTGGGGCTAAAGTGGCTTGGGATCAGGTATGTCTTCCAAAACAGGAAGGGGGGCTAGGAATAAAACGGATAAAAGAATGGAGCAAGATTGCTTTGTTGAAACACATTCGGAACCTGTGCAATGACTCAGATGGCTCATTCTGGTCTACATGGATCAGATTCAATCTGTTGCGAGGTAGGAATTTTTGGACAATCAAGACGCCAGAGGATTGCTCTTAGGCTTGGGGAAAGATTCTAAAGCTTAGATCCTTAGCATGGCCGAAGATGAAGTACATCATAGGAGATGACATGACAACCTCTCTATGGTTTGACAATTGGCACCCTCACAACCCGCTCGCGGATTCTTACAATGAAAGATTAATAACTTAGAATGGAAAATTCCCACCACTCAAGCTATTGGCTGGCACCCCATTGTAGAAGCTATTCCTTCTTTATATTGTGCATAAAGTAGAAGTGAGTTTAATAGGATCACATGATAAAAATGCTAAGGATAGATGGCATACTTTAGAAATAACACATGAAGGTACTAAAATGACAATTATAAGTAATAGTTTGGATGCGCTTGGTAGGACTTATACTAATGTCAATATCATGAGCAAAATTCTTAGGCCCTTACTAAAGACTTGGAAAGCAAAGGTGATAGTAATTTGAGAAGCCAAAGACTTCATCAAACTTCCATTGGAAGAACTCATCGATTCATTGATGACACATGAGATCACCATGGAAAAGCAAGAACTAGAAGAAAAGCCAAAGAAGAACTTGACATTCAAACCATGCATCATGTTAAAGATGAAGAAAAAGAAGATGATAAAGAAGAAGAGAAAATGATGATAATTTTACTTAATGTACTTAGTGTATTGCCTGATGAGAAATTATATGCTAATCTTATAAGTGTACCTTTTACATGGAGAAAACTGTGTTTCTTTGATTTATAGTAATTGGGCAGGTCTTTCAATACTAGAAAACAATTAAGTTGTTAAACAAAGAGAGAGAGAGAGAAGAGAGAAAGAGAGAGAGTGTGGTGCTGTCGGAGCTACATCTGCTCCGTCCACCGTTGGATGTTCCTTCCAACCTTCTCTCAACATTGACCGAACGGATTTGTTATCCAATCAACGAGGTAAGAGATATTGATCTCGCAATATTTCTACTATTCTGCATTTTCAGTTCTGGAACTATGGAGAAGTG
>Ga0325414_1002034_pt1 | contig 20146 bp, 17 predicted proteins | sample PopdelMetagenome_8_FD_206183 | JGI IMG/M metagenome (GOLD analysis project Ga0325414, IMG submission 206183) | Populus deltoides microbial communities from Bellville, Georgia, United States - Leaf-PdKOR-R3 | ecosystem: Host-associated > Plants > Phyllosphere > Phylloplane/Leaf | place: USA... | reverse complement strand
CATTGCACATGCAAATTTTGGGAGGACAAGCTAATTAGTTCCTCACATTTATGTCAAGAAATACATGGACGTACGTAGTATGTCAATTTCACTCCTATCTCTTTCCGTGGCACTGCCATTACTCTAGTTAGTTCGTTTGTCTTTTATATAGACATATATATAATTTATTCATATGAGGAATAGTGAAAGCTGAGATACCCAGCTTCATTTTCCAATTGAATAAAGAAAATGAAATATACCCAAGTTCTAGAAACAGGTGCTGCAACTTATACCCACGCCAATTCAATTGGAAAATGAAGCTGGGGGATATCTCAGCTTTCACTATTCACCATATGAATTAATATATGGTTATGGATCCTTGTCATGCCTCATGAAATTATCATTGTTAAGAAAAGAAATCCTCCAGTTAGATTTACGAGTTTATACTTTCAATTAGCCTCCCCAGCTGGAACTGTTGCGTTGTTTCCCATTTGATTTAAAAAAAAAATGAAAAAAACCGGTGGCCTACACTTCGGTTCTAGCTAGGTCTCTGGAAGCATGTCAATTTGTTTAGAGTTGAAGGTGAAGTTCGAGAGGCCGAGGCAGTTCCAGAGTTTGGTCAGATTCCTTAAATGTTATGAAGATCCAGCTTACTCATGCCATGCACGAAACACAGATCATTTTAATAGTATACTAGAATGTTGTGAATAAAAATAACATTAATGTTCTTGTCATTTCAGTAGGGTCCTTCCTTTGGGATCCCTTGAACACTTGATGTTGTGCTTGGTATATCTGTTGCTGTACATAAATATTTTATAAACTAATTATTTTTACGTGGAAGACTAAGAATCACACAGAATTAAGTTTTTGGATTGAATTAATTTTTTAATATTAATGAACAGTTGAAATAAATTTGTTTATCCGGTGTGTTTTTTCAAGGTGAAATTAACTTTTGTTAATTTCACTAGAAATTATAAATCTTTTTATTATTTCTACTATAATATTTAATAATATAAGGGTTACTTTCATTCTAATGGCAAATCTGGAAATTGAAATGCCAGAAATCAAAATACTATATGGAGGACTATGCTTATGAACATAATACCATAGAGTGATTATAACTAAGAGTTAATTTGAAAAAAATTTCATGACTAACCTTTCGATGCCCATGTCTTTCATGGCCTCTTTAATTGCTTCAGTGGTGGCTCCTTCAGCTTGGAGCTCATTCAGTTTCTGATCAACTAGTTTCTTCTCTTCATAGATGTCTAATCCCGAGACACCGTTAAGTGTGTCACCCCTGCCGTATGAATTCTCAAGTATCAGCCCTGCCCTCTCCCCGGAAACATAAGCTGAAAAAAATACCACGTCCCATAAGGTTGACAACATGCTAATGATTATAATCCTCTAGCTTCTTAGCAACAAATAAAATTGAAAATTATACTAGCATAAATTATATATTAGCTATCATATAGTATGGCCAAATTATTAGAGGAAATTAAGGGTATCGAAATGATGAAATATAAATACTAACCAGTTGATACATGGACAAGAACCTTTAGTTTAACACATTTCTTGGCAAAACATAAGACGTGCTTAGCTCCCATTGTGTTGATGCCAAGTGCAACATCGTATCTATATTAAATATCCAAAAAAAAAAACAGAAAATCAACCAATTTGTTTTTCAGTCTTTGTTATTTTGGAGAGGGACAGCACTGAAAATAAAATAAAATAAAATCAGCCAATGGTTCTTGTCTACCTTTCATCAAAATTGGTTGTTGCAGCCAAGTTAACAACAACATCCAATTGACTCCAAATCTCTTCCCGTAGATTCGAGTCTTTCACTCCCAAATCATCATCGTAAGAGATGTCACCAGGGACCAGTACAATCTTTTTGGAGATGAGGGAATTTAGATCAGCACCCCATTTTTCTTTTAGGAGTGTAAACAAGTCTTTTCCTAGAATCTAAGAAATAAAACAAGTTAGGAACAATTTCATGACAACGTACACAAAAATAGCTATCAGCAAATTAACTTGTAGCTAGTTCCAAGGTTCTTAATGAATGAACGACATCAGATGTTCACTTTCTCATACTGTTCACTTCTTCAAGTAATTACAAATAACTTGAAAAAGATATAGGTGCCCAGTATAATGGTGTTGGCCTAGCTAAATGAGTCCGTATATATGGGTCCGTATCATCACCATCCATTTCTTTGTTATTTGAGGGAAGAAAGACAAGGAAAGAGGACATAAAACTTGTAAGGTATATATGGTATTAGTATTTCCGTATAGTCTACTAATTAAGTTTCCTTTCCTCTCATTTTTACTATTTCTTTTGCCTTTTATTCCCTCGGCAATTATTGTATACCTCATTTTGCAAGCGTTGCGAAGCAGATTTGGCGTCAGCAGCTCTTAAAAGAAGGTAAATCTTCTTCACATTTGGTTGCACTCTTAATATCTTCTCCAAAAGAACTGCGTTTATTGTAAGAAAAGTTAAAACCATCCATGATTCCATTACTCAAAAAGAAAGAGAGAGAGAGAGAGAGGAGGAAGGTATCTACGTACTCTTTGCTAGAAACCCAGTTGCACCCGTGATCAAAATGGTCTTGTCCTCAAGAAACTGAACAACACTTCCAAACTCCATTGCAAGAGAGAGAGATGAAAGTTTGTGTGCGTGTGTGTTGAAATGAAGATAAACACAAATGAGTTTGCAAAATTCCAGCACCTATATGAAGGGGGGAAGGGGGGTGGGCATTTTGAGGTAGAGTGCACGAAAGTAGCTGCCGTCTTTTTCTTTGGTAGATAGCTTAATTAATTTACATGAGGTTGTACCAAATGCAACGAGCATTCACACAATTATGACCCACTTTCGCCTTTCACATCTTTGGTTTATTGTGTGAGGTTTGGTCGCCTTCAAAACCCTTCCATGAAGTACAAAAACTGGAGAAGAAAAAAAAAAAAAAAAGGTCAAATTTGTAACAGCAACCACTATACTACTTTACCATAATTTTGGAAACTGTTGCTAGCCATCCTTTGAAGCCCTCTATATTAATTCTGATAGCAGTTGATCTTGCCTCAGATATACGGGATGATTTTTCTTATTATAGAATGGCATGGAATGGGGATTTATGAAAAACAAATTGTCGAGTTTATTCTTTTTTGGTATAGTTTGATATGATTGAATTAATACAGTAATAATATGTTTTTTAATGAGAAAAAAATAGACTATGATGATTTATATAATTCACTTCTTCAACGAAAAGGAGTTTCTCTGGTGAAATTTATTTTGTTTATCAAATGGTCTTTTTATATGGATTAACTTGACAAGTATGAGAAGTGATTATCCTTGGGTACCACGTCTTATAGGTATACTAAAATAAAATGTTGACCCAGCTTTAAATGACAAACCATGACCTTCAAGAATTGATAGTATTCTCAAAGATCATGAAGGAAAATTACTTGGTATTTTGTTTTGCTCCACATATATTATGGAATCTAGTGAATTTAAAGTTTTGACTATTCAAAAAGCTATGCTTTAAATATTAAATATTGAATGTTGTTATGCTTCTATAAATCAAATGGGGGAGTTAGATTCTTACAAATCATTAATTCGACTAAACAAGAAGAGTTCTTTAAAATAATGACTTTGCTGTTTGATTATAGTTTTTTTATTCTGCTTGATTATTATTATTATGGATTTAGTTTTGCTAGGAAGTTTTCTTATTCTTATGGTTATTTTTTTGTACTCTTCTCTATATTAAATCATGTTTTTAATATTAGCTATAACAGCTAATTATATATTAAATCTCGTCTTTCATTAAAAAAAAATAAAAAAAACCCATGTCTTTTCTTGTATCTCTTGTAACTAGTTAAACTTCCCATTCTTCAATAATTAATGTTGGGGTCCGACTTTACATGACCTACCTATATATGTAGAGAAGCAATGGAAACGTACCTAGGGCAAATAATAATATTACATGTTTCGTTTGTCCCGGTATATGGTTTGTTTTTATAAATCCTTTTCGTTATGGTTTTAAAACTCGGTCTAGTCCGATGGGTTGGCTCGAGACCTGATCGATTCGGGATTGAAATCGGACCGAGTTGAAGAAAAAACAGGAAAAAAAAAACCTGGTGTCACCTGACAAGATCTGGTTAAAAACTTGATTGCAACCCATTGACTTTTATTTTTTTTTTAACTAAAACAACATCATTTTGATTTTTTTTAAAATAAATTGACCTAAACAACCTGGTCAAAACTCAAAACCTAAACCTTGAACCCGACCGAATCTAAAAACTATGATTTCCTTTCACTACAATGATATTGTTTCACTCCCAATTTATATAGTTAGAACTTGAAACTTCCAAATAAAAATCGCAAACCTTATGACTGAAAAATAATATTGTTTCATAAACAAATTACATTCCTTATAATAATTATAGTTTTGGACTTTTGAAATTAATGCCGCATAATGACAGTACTGGTCATTTTCAGGAATTGGTACTATTCTTTTTGTATTTTAAAGGTATTTAAAAAAATTATTTTTTTTATATTTTTTATATTTTCAAAGGAGTTCAAATTTCTAGTTGGTCAAACAATCTTCTTCTTATTCGATTGGAGTACTTCCATTTATTTGTGATCCATACACAAAAAAGATATTTTTCATCGTTAATTTCCAAGGCAAAGTAGGTTGTTTACACCCTCTTGTGTCCTTCATATTTATTGGCAGAGCAGAAATGAATTTTTCCACAATCTTACATCACATGACCATCAACTTATGTTATTGGAGCAACAAGGAAAATGGAAGCAATATTGTGTTGGTATTGGCTAAAAGGTGAAGATATTTGGTTAACACGACAAGTTTGGGCCCATTATTGTTGTTGTCATCAACATATGACATTGATGTCCATTCACCAAGACCAGTGGCTTTGTTAATGTAACTCTTCCTTGTTAGTAGTAGGATTAGGTGAACAATCCCTTTAGGTTTTCGGTGGGATGGTAGACAGCAAGCCTATAGGACATTCAAAAATACTCTCGCGTGTATGTCTACCAAGATCTTAGATGCATGAGAGGAGGTTGGCTCACCAGTTTTGTTCCATTTGACTTGTAAATCTGAAATTTGTGGCAGGTTAAGCTCATGTCTGCAAGAACAGGATCCAGCTTATCAGAGTCAGCTTCTTCATGTATAAGATATCATTGACAAATGGTAAAAGCAAACTCAACAGTCCAGTTTCTTTTCATTATTAGGAACTTATGGATGACTTTATTGCATGAACTCTTGTCATTGCATTGTTAGGTTGGCGTGTCTGATTTATTTTTTCCAATCTGTAAGTTAGCAAGTCCATGGGTAGGAAGCTAGGTAATTTCAAATCATTAGCCGCCTAACCTGGTAACTTCATGGATAAAATGAGTTCAAATTTCTAGAGAGATCATAAGAAAATAATTTAATCTTAATATTCAAAAACTGAATTCGAAAATACCATCACTCTGAAAACTATAAAATGCACAAACACAGCCATTTACATGTTTCGGCTACAAGAGTTTAATTCGATATAATTAAAAGTAGGCGCCGCGCCCTTCGAAGCTCAAAATATAAGAGGGATTAAGTTAATGGTGTTTTCGTGCAGAAAACATTAACTCCTATCACACGACCTATTTAAGATCCAGCCCGTAAAGAAAGGAAATTTTGGATGAGTTGCTTGAGTGATGCATCCCTCAGGTACCTACTTGACTATACCTCCACTGCCAATGTTAGACTCAATGCAGGGGCTAAAACAGTGGCAGGGGCCATGAATGCGAACCCCAGGTCATGTTCCAAACGCACTACTAATGTCAACTCACTGATCTCATGATGGAAATTAAACGTGAAAGAAAAAAGTACCAAAGGGAGGGGACAAGAACTACCTGTGGGATCTAGAGCCAGCTAGCCAAATAAGCAAAACTGAGCTGAAAATACAAACAAAAATAAAGAAAGCAGATATACAAGCTGAAAACAAGAGAACCTATCTTTGCAATCCGAGAGACGAGAGTTTCTAAATGAAGATCTAATCAACATTATGCCTGTACTTGTACATGGAATAAGAAATTTGATTTCAGAAAGCTACAAGTATCCCCCCACCCCCCAAAAAATAAACAAAGTTAGCTAACTGAATATGTGATTTTTTGATACATACTCAGGTGCAGCATAAAAGAAGAGCTAAGAGATGCACCAGCCAAATCAATAAAACGAGGGAGCTTTTTCTTCTCTAATACCATGGAAGCTTGTCTTCTTTTGACCAATATGTGGATGCCAAAATGAATTATTAGCTATATATGTACCTACATCCACTTATGCAACACCATGTGTCAGTCTGCTAGTGTTTTTAACATTAATCCTATTGGTTAGAAGCAGAATTCAAGAACCAGCATCTCTGTCATGAGAATCCGGAATAACTTGATCTGTTACCATCGGGCATGTATCTACTTGATCATTTGCCAGCAGAGTGCAGTCAGCTTCATCAGTTATAATGGGGGTAGGGTCCTCGTGATCTTTTTCTGGCTGGGCAGAGTTTGTATGATCTATTGCTTGTGGGGTTGTGTCCATTTGCTCTGTTACAGGTGGATCACAATCCATTTGACTCGTTGCTTGTTGAGATGTAGCTGGTAGCATGGGAGTTTTTTGGTCAAGGTTAGTTTCTGCACTCTCATATTCAGATAAGAGGTCCATGAACTCATTTAGCAAACGTTGGACTTTTCTATTTGATGCCATTGCCGGAAGAATATCTTCTCTTAAGAGTTTATGCTTTCTCATTCCCTGCAGAGATCAGACTAGCACTTACAAAAACAATACCAAGAAAAACAAAATAAGTAACAAAAGGAAATAAACTACGGGAAAATGCCCCAAAAGGATTTTTGTGATGCAGGCTTTTAGAGAAAAAAAATTCCCTAAACTCGGCCTGATGCATCAAGTTTCCATACATATATAAAAGCAGAAGAGGAGTTGTGATTTTAAAAGCAACTGAATCTGAATGTACAATGCACAGCATGTAATCCTACATAAAGCATACCAGTAAGAGACATACTGTTAAAAACCCATCACAGAAAACAACATGCAGAGAAAAATATGGGATCGGGCACTGAAAATGGAATACAGAAAGCCTTACAAGCACACAAGGATCCCAAGACACAGTTTTTGCATCTGAAGATGTGGATTCAGCCATCCCAGTAGGAGGTCCAAGAAAACTCTCACAGACTTCTCGTAAACGAGACTCATCTGCTTCTCTGCAACCAAAGTTACACTCATGTGAATTGAATGGATAGATACAACCATGAGAAAGGCCCCATATGTAGCAACTGTCATTCATAAACATCAGGGAAAAATAAACAAATAATAAGTCTACTACAAAAAGAACACCTTGCAAGGAAGCGAATGTAAGATAGAAGGCACTGGCGATATTCATTAGGGGACTTTAAAGCTAAAGAGGATTCCAACTGAGCCTCCAAATGAGCACGTGTCTGCACTCCATCATCCGTCACTCTGAAAACAGAACCACCACATGTGAAGCAATAGAAGCTAGATGCATAAATCATAAAATATGAACTCCAGAAGTAACATTAAACAATTGAAATGTTGTGCTGATTAGTTGGAGATTTGGCAACTAATCAAGGAAATTAAATGAAATCCTCAGAAATTCAAGAAACTAGGAATGTCAAGATAGCCCGAGTAGTTGCCATATATTTTTGTCTCCTTTTGTTCATTGTTTTTTCTTAGTAAATTACAATAATCCTCAGATATCATGGACCACTTAAAAGTTTGAAACCCCTCTCCATGTTTAAGAAAGTATTGCATAAACTCCCTTTTGTACCAAAATGTCCATAATTACTATTTAAATAAAGATAGTTGATTCAAAAAAACCTCCAAAAGTTAGAGAACGGAAATAAAAAAATTGAAATGATTATTTTTAGTAGATAAATAAATAGTATTTATTTCACTATCTAATTTAAGTCAATTTTGGCTTGAGGTTTTTTTAGTATTCTTTCTGTAATATTTTTTTTAAAAAAATACAAGGGTGCTTTTGGGTATAAAATTGGGTTTCTATCAATATTCAAATTTTTAAGTTGGCATGTGATTTTATAGCGCTCCGGGGAATATTGTGATTTACCTTTTTTTCCTTGTCAAATAAATTCAGCAGCAAGCTAGCAAAAAGTGTTACAGAGGCTTTAGAGCAATCTTTCTAGTTAACATATTTAAAGAAATCTAATTCAATTAAAAATTCAGATAATAAAATAAACATTGTAGATATGGATGAATACCTGCTCCCACATGGTTTTCTGGCCAAAAACTTCCTGACATCCACCTGCAATGCAGCTAGCTCACCACTCTGAATCGAACCCAAGTTCCAGGAGCCAGCAAAATTTGATGCAGGGAAGCAGTCATCTGCCACTCTTAGCCAACACATAAGACTCATGTCAAAGAGGAAGGCATGACGTGTGGCCAAAACAACAAGAGGAGAACCAGATTTTGATAACTTCACAGATATAACTTTGATTGTCCCTGACAGAGAAAGGAGAACACAATAAAGCATCCAATGAGAAGCACACACAAAATTGACACCCCACAGGCTGTAAAATGCTCCAAAAAGACTTAAGAGCAGTATCTGCTCTGAATTGTGCTCAAGTATTACGTTATTATAAAATATCTAACCTTTTACAGAGTTTGGGTCTGAGGTAATTAGAGATGCCAAAGAATCCTGAAGGAGACAACTCCGACTAAACAAATCCCATACATACAAAGATCCCTTCCTTGTGACCAGCAACAACTTCCAGCACTCATCACAATCAACAAAAGTTGCTGCAGATCCCATCATCATGGTTGGCATGGCACGTCTCCCACACTTCGTGTAAACCTTCTCAAACACAACCAGAACATTTATATTATAAGAAGTTTTGATCAGCTTAAAGAAACCTAACATGATATAAAAAGACGTAACATGATATGAAACATAACTACCAAAAAAGGAACTATATCTACAACCAGGATGTCAAGAATCCACCACACCCCTTGTGATTTCGATGAAATATGAGTTGAAGCATCAACCTCAAGTGTTTCATTACTGGCGTATTTTTCATAAAAAGAATGTGCAAGAGATTGGATTACCAGTCTTAAGGGCAAACAAAAATTAAGAAAATAAAAATTACAGCTTATGACGTCCACTAGAAGGTAGATATTCAGAACTTCCAAAATCTTTAGTGAATAGGCAAGACCATTCTGATCAATCAGAACTCTCAAACTGTTGTGTTTCACACCCATGACCATCACAACATATTGCATCAGAATAGTGAATTTGAATTCAGGTCCCCCAAATCTGAATTCACAAGACCACAATCCAATTCTCTCAGTGTGGTCAATATCCCTAATCTGGCTACAGAGTTTCCACTATTGAGATGGGCAAGTTTAGGGACTAAATTCTTTAATTGTGGCTGCATTAACTTCACATTCAAGTTCTAACCATTTGATCAACTAATTAAAAAGCTTATTCGAAAATCAGCAGTTCCTTCTCAGTTAATTTGAAAAATCCATATATGTTGGGTTTGTTAAACAAACAGGTTAGCAGTACAGTTGATTAAGAAGATTCCTGACACATACTTGAGTATAAAAAATATGTTTTAAACCAACCAGCAATCTTAAAACGCTCCAATGATCACCTGAAATCCACAGAATCATTCTTCTTGTGGTTAAAAATTTATGCTACTTAAATCTTTTTCATTCTCTGGACAAGAGAACAAATCTTTGTTATAATGCAATGTTGAGAACAATTCAAAACTTAAAACAGTTGAAGAAAAAAACAGCTTTGGGCCATTTGCAAAGGACGAGGTTCAATTACCTGTAGGCATCCATCTTCACAACCAGCTGCCCAGAAGTTTGCATTCCCAGCTAAAACAGTAACTTTTCCTGAGATCCTATCAGACCAGAGAGTTTCAGCCCCTCTTGTGCAAACAATTTCTGTTTCTTTCATCATACATGTATTGCCCACCCCAACAATGTCATTTACTGCATGTTCTCTAGGACAAGCTTTCAAGGATATTGGTATGGCATCTTCTCCTATTTTCTTATCAAATACCCTGATTGAGAGAGGGGTGCTACAAGAACTGGAGGAACTGGATGCCTTCACACTCCCAAACGGTTCCACATTGATGCTTCCATCCCTTCCTGCAGAACCTGGAACCTTCTCAATAACAAGGCTCTCAGTAACAGTAGCCCTTGCAGTGACAACAGAGCGCTCTTTTAAATCAGAGTTTCTGACGAGTGTTCCCCTGATAGAAGTCTCTCGCAAGCCACCATCAACGGAACCTATTCCATTTTCCACCTTTCTGTTATCAGATGACACACGAGGGAAATCAAGAGATTGAGACTGGGCCCCACTAATCATTGTTTTTGGTTGATTAGAAACTCCTACAGCTTCTGGAATGATCCTCTTTCTACCATCAGCACGTCTGTATTCTCTTTGTTTTACTGGACTAGAAATCTGGGCAGGAGTTGGCACTTTATTCAATCCATCACCAGTGGCTCCCCCACTATTCTTGCCACCGTCAACTTGAGGCTCAGAAGTCTTTGCAATGACCCCCAAGTCAACAGAAGGTTTTACAGGTATCTGACTTTGCTGAATATCCAATGCCACTTTTTTGTTTGTTGTTTCTTTGGCTGATGCTTCGAGTAATAACTGTGCAGCACTCTCTGCTAGGTTTGCCTGTCGACCTTTGACATCACCATAACGACTTCTTTTTAACTCATCAAGTTCAATATCGCTTAGCCTGTGTCCAAGTTCTTTAGCATCAAAATGGAAAGTAGCCACCGAACCATCCAAGGAACACGCAAAAAGTGAATACCCATCAGGACTCCTGTTAGAAAAGAAGAAAGATCAATTAGACGAAGGAAGAACCACAAAAATGGAATACAGGGGCTAGAATCACTACAATAGGGAAAACAGATCTATAACAATTCGATGATATCTTTTCTGGAAATATCATGTTTACCAGGATAAATCTACAACACTTTGAGTAAAGAAGTGCTTGGCCACAAAAAGAGGACGCGGACTTGCAGTAGTCCATACAGTTATGGTGCGATCTTGACTCCCAATTGCAATAACATTGTACGGCTGTGATTCTTTCCCTCCAATCTTTGAGGCCCCATTAGTCCACCCAACTTGTGCAGCTTTCACTTCCTGGGCATTGGCAAAATTCCTTCTAAACATTGAATGGTTAAACTTCACCACAATAATGGGGGCATTGTGTCCTAGGAAATCAAATGTGGCAACCCATTCCCCTCTCTCAAGAACAGGTGCAGAATGCCTTGGCTTCTGGAAACCATGAGTCGTAGTTATAAAATGACCACAAGGGGACCATCCTAGGCGCCTGAAAAACGTAGATCCAAGCTGAAAATAACACCCTAAGGTTAGTAAACAGGAAAGATGGAATAAAGAAAATCCACCACTAGGAAAATTACTTACTGATTTAGTCCAGTGGCCATCTGTTCTATGAGCCAGACTCCAGTCACTTGTTCGCCATATAATAACCGTCTTGTCATCGGATTGACTTGCTATGAAAGAGCCAATGGGATCCCAAGTAACTCCTTTAACTAGGCTAGAGTGACCTCTGAGAACAGCAGTGCAAATGCCATTGGTCATATTCCAGACATGGATGGTGTTGTCCAAACTCCCGCTAGCCAATATGGAGTCATCTGGAGACCAATTAAGATCCACCTACTTTAGGCATGAAAAAAAACTTCCTGGTTAAAAGGCACCCAGTGAGACCATGAGAAATTACACTCACAAATTAAGAAGAGAATTTAATCACATAAAATTGATAAATTTAATCACCATTTATTCTTTTTCATTTATTTATCCCAGCACATGGAAGCACACTAATGCTTTAAGGGGGAGCCATCCAAACTAGTCAAATATAGTATATCTATATATTTACACATAATTATGCATGAACAAATGTGTGTGTGTGTTTTCAATAGTCAATATTTATGAAGGAAAATGACAGTTTTTTCTTTTTCTTTTTTTGAAGAAAAAAGCAAGAAACTCGATTTCAAACAATATGACTGAATGATTTCAATTTGTGTAGCGCTGAGTATATGTGTGTATTTTTGTGTTCAGGAGCCAATGTCTTGCTGTCCTCATGATTGAAATGAACTTGTTTCTATCTGATGTAAATGATATGCTGAGTGGATGAATTCACTTTCATATAGTGTAAGTGTGTGAGTTTAGACAATTTATTTTTCTAAAAAAGCAGAATGAAACTCAATTAAGAAACATAACAAGTCAATAATTTCACTTTCATGTAGTGTCCAAACTTTCCAGAAGTAAAAGCAATTTCATTACCACATCTGCAGTATGCCCTCTCAATGTCATTACAACTTTCCAATTCTCAACATCAGGAGGCTCTCCGCTGCCAAACTCTGTGGTTCCTGAACCAGGCTTCCGTTCATGAACTAAAATAACTTGATCATCTGACCCTGATGCAACATACCGACCATGCTTAGCCCACCTAACACAATTGACAGACCCGAAGTGGTCGCGGAGAGTTGCAAGCAGCCTTTGTGTTGGTTCATTAATTTCCACGTCTCTGCTAACAGAATTCATGTTCCATATCCGAACCTGCATATAATTAGTGGGAAAAGTAGATGTCATAATTAAGTACTTATAGAAATTACCTGACAAAATTTGACATGAGTGACAAATGACTATAAGAACTAATTCACAGGAACATCCCCTTTAGTTGGGAATCTTTGGTCATAATCATATGCAGTGCCACATCCGGGCACATCGAAGAAGGTGAAGCAATGTTAAGCAGCCACTTTTTAAAAAAAAAATGCCTCCTCGATGATGTATTTAGGTTAGAAACCAATTTCTTACTAATCAATAAAAATGCATTACAATTTACCAAAACCCATGAATTAAATTGTGAAAGCAAGAACATGGAGTTCCATGAAAAATGCACAGAATATTGCTACTAATAACACTCTTTTACCACTACCAAGTTGACATATTACTGTGAAAAATTATGGGTTGCACTTCATAACAGCTACTCAACAAACTCACATTTAGAGCTCCAGAAATTACCAAAATCCATAAGAATAACTACTTTTTATCATGGTAAGTAGGCGACTCGAAAACAATAAATATTAGTTACCATGAGTTAAATCACTAAACACATTGCTATAATGATTAAAGCCTTAAAGTTAATAAAAAATAACAACTCTGATTTTCTATTCCCCTACTTACCACACTCATGCTCTATACCGAGATGCAACAACTTAATGAAATATCTAGATTCTAGGCATCTAGCATCTACTAATGTCTCATCATGTACTTTATCGTATATATAAAAGCAGTCAGTTGTTTCAATAACATAATGTCACTCAACAGAGTGAACCATGGAAATCATACACAAAGTTGAAAGCAGAAATGAAATGGCATAAGTTTTTTCTATTGCTTTGAAAATCTTCTACTCAAAAATCTTAACAAGTTTAGAAAATCAAAAGGAAAACAGAAATTGAAGCATGAAAAATTCCTTTAAAAGCTAGCTAGAAACTAAATTCATACTAAAAGCCTGTTTGGAAGTGTTGTAAAGATTGTTTTTCAAAATATTTTTCACTTGGAAATGCATTGCATCAAAATAATATTTTTTTTATTTTTTAAAATTCATTTTTAACATCAGCATAATCAAATCGATCTAAAAATACTAAAAAAAATAATTTGAAGCAAAAAAAAAATTCAAAACTTTATTGGACCGCAATGTGAAACAGGGCCTTTTTATTTTTTAAAATTCATTTTTAACATCAGCATAATCAAATCGATCCAAAAATACTAAAAAAAATAATTTGAAGCTAAAAAAAAATCAAAACTTTGTAGACCGCAATGTGAAACAGGGCCTAAACCAAATACTTCAAATACTTCTTTCTCTTCACCCACAATCACCAATATCTTAACTGTAGCTTCGCTCCATCAGAGAGCAACTACTACAACCGACAATTTTTCATCAAATATTTGATTTTTCACGCTGCAACTTGTGAGGCAGGTTTAGCTGCATTCAGTAAAGACACAAATTCCTAAAATTCAAAAACTATAGGAAAAGGGAAGAAAGAGCGCACATTCAGCCAAACGAAATCCAAATCATACAGAAATATTGGAAATTTGAAAAAGAAAGGTGCATTGCACTATATTGCCAATTTTAATAATGGCATTACCTTAAACTGCATTAACAAAGCCATACGAGTCCATGCTAAGTAAACTAGTGCAATTGTGCACAATTAACCAAAGATTTCACTTCTAAGAAACCCTAAATGATGACAAAGCTGAAGGATTTAATTTCCTATTCTTTAATCCTGGAAACAAAACAGAGCATTAATGATGAGAAAGAACATACCTTGTGGTCACCTCCACCAGTAGCAAACCTATAGCCACCAGGCTGAATATCAATGGAGAAAATTTGCATTCCTTCATGCCTAACCCAACTGGGTTTCTCCGCAATCATCTTATATTAGTGTTTATCTAACCCAAGAAGCAATCTTTTCAATTCGTTTCTTCAAAACCCGCCAAAAGGGCATCAAAGTTCATGACTTTTTCAACACTAGAACCCTCAATTACACTAAAGAAACAAAACCCAGTTCGCAAATGAACACCTACTTCATTATAAACAAACAAAAGGGTGTCTTTAAAAATCCACAACCAGTCAGGCTTTGTTAGGCTAATTGTAGGTGTTTCAACAAGAAAAGACGTGAACTTGATAGAACAAGAAACCTTCTTTGAAATTTTCCGAGTCCCTATAAAACCTTAGGAGATTAAAAAGAGAGAAGATCGAGAAAAGAACTTCTTTTCTCTACTAACGGTCAAAATTTAAAAGCACAAAATATTGCTTGAGTGTGCGTTAAGCACAGAGAGAGAGAAGGAAGGGAGGAGACGACTGTTAAAGAGTACAGAATCGAAAGAAAAAGCAAAAAAAAAAGATTGTGAAGAGGAAAAAGAGAAAAATAGGGTTTAGATTTGAAAAGGACAGAGAAAGAATGGGGCTTTACAAATTGCAAGTTGTGTTCAGCGTTACCCTTTTTCTTGCAAACTGTTGCTGTGCCGTTTCTTGGTGTACCAGACGGTTGTTTCTTACAACCCATCCAAAACTAATGGGTATACTACATTTTAGCCTCAATATATTATAAGTATTTCATTTTCATCCTTATATTTTAATTGTTTTAATTTGTTTTATATTCTTAAAACAAATTGAATCTTTGCACATATGTTAAATATTTTTATATTATTTTTATTTTTATTCTGATGAAAACTATATGCTTCTAGAGCTATATTTTAACCCTAACTAGCATCCAAAACTTAACATTACCCTTTGAACTTTAATTACCAAAGGAATAATTTTTAGGTTTTTAAAATCTTAAAATAAAAAGAATAGTTTAAAATATTTTTAAAAAATCATGAATATTAAAATCTCTTCCTTTTAAACAATTTTAATCTAGTAAACTTTTTGTTTCATAATTTCTATGTTTTTTAGTGTATGTTATCTTTCTTTTGTTTGTTATTGCCAGATTACAAGTAAATTAATACCTTTATATTGAGATACAATATATTAAGTTTATTTATTCTGTCAAAATTCTATTTGAGATCATAATTATTTTTTGTCAATTTGAGTTCATATAGATTTTAAACTGATCAATTAGTAAGGGAGGGACCTAATTGAATCACACCTGATAGGTAGAGGGTGTCCTTGTAGTTTCCCAAGATCTAACTTGGCTGAATATTTTTCCTCGAGCATAAAACCAGAGATGTCACACCTTGTCATTCCGAAGACATGAAAACATGACTTTCAAGACCCTTACAAAACCTCAGATAAAGCAGACCTCAAAAACTCTCAGATCCCGCTTCAGTCTGCAACTCCACACTCACCAGCGTCTGCTACAAACCCATAATGTTGCCTTGAAACCCCAGTCAGGCTCTAAACCTCCAAATCTGTCAGAAGCACACCCCGTGTTCTGTAAAAGTCCGCAACAAAACCTTGTGTACTACAATCACTTGCTTTTTCAATGCTCTCGAGAGAACAGAAACAGAGGGGTTGTCGATCTCTTTGTGGAAATTCATCGTTCGGGTTTTTTTATTGATGGGTCAACTCTTTCTTGTGTTTTAAAAGCTTGTTCGTTCTTGTTTGATCGAAACTTTGGTATTCAAGTGCATAATTATAGTTTAAAGTCTGGTTTTTTGGAGGATGTTAGTGTTGGTACTGCACTTTTGGATATGTATTTGAAGAATGAGAATGTTGAAGAAGGGAGGAGAGCGTTTGATGAAATGGGGGCGAGGAATGTAGTTTCGTGGACCTCATTGCTCACAGGATATGCACAAAATGGATTGAATGTGGAGACATTGAAATTGTTTCTTCGAATGCTAGTGGAGGGGATGAAGCCAAACCCATTTACGTTTTCGGCTGTTATTGGCGCTTTGACAGATGAAGGGATGGTTGAGGCGGGAATTCAAGTTCATACAATGGTGATAAAGAATGGATTCGGGGTTGCTACGTTTGCTAGCAATTCTTTGATTAATATGTACTTTAAGTCAGGGATGATTAGAGATGCTAGAGCTGTTTTTGATAGTATGACAGATAGGAATGCTGTTAGTTGGAACAGCATGGTTGCTGGTTTAGTAACAAATGGGCTCCATTTAGAAACTTTGGATGTGTTTTACCATATGAGACTTGCGGGTGTAAAGCTCACCAAGATGGTTTTTGCCCCTGTTATTAAGCTGTGTGGTAATATTAAGGAATTGGGCTTTTCCAGGCAGCTTCATTGTCAGGTTTTAAAGGGTGGGTTTGAATATGATAAGAATATTAGGACTACATTGATGCTTACTTACAGCAAGTGTGGGGAAATGGATAATGCTTTCAAGATATTTTCTGTGATGAGTGATGAAGTTCGAAATGTGGTGTCATGGACAGCCATGATTAGTGGGTACTTGCAGAATGGCATGGCAGAACAAGCTGTCAACCTGTTTTGCCAAATGAGTAGGGAAGGTATTAAACCAAATGATTTTACCTACTCTACTATACTTACGGCTCAACCTGGTGTTTCTCCTTTTGAGATGCACGCACAAGCCATCAAAAGAAATTACGTCAAGTCACCTTCTGTTGGAACTGCACTTTTAGATGCTTATGTCAAACGAGGGAATGTTGATGAAGCTTCAAAGGTTTTCCAAAGAATAGAGGAGAAGGACATCGTGGCATGGTCGGCAATGATTTGTGGATATGCTCAAATAGGAGACACTGAGGGTGCTGTTAGGATTTTTGTACAAATGGCAAAGGAGAAGATTAAACCGAATGAGTATACCTTCTCTGGTATCATTAACGCATGTGCAGCTCCTACTGCAGGAGTAGAACAAGGGAAACAGCTCCATGCCTGGTCAATTAAATCAAGATTCAATAATGCTCTGTGTGTTAGTAGTGCTCTTCTTACCATGTATTCAAAGAGAGGGGACATTGAAAGTGCATTTGAAGTTTTCAAGAGGCAAAGGGAGAGGGATTTAGTGTCATGGAATTCTATTATCTCTGGATATGCACAACATGGCTATGGAAGGAAAGCTCTTGAAGTATTTGAGGAGATGCAGAGGCAAAACTTGGAGATGGATGGTGTAACATTCATCGGAGTCATTTCTGCCTGCACGCATACTGGACTCGCAAATGAAGGTCAAAGATATTTCGATATAATGGTTAAAGATCACCATATTGAGCCTAGAATGGAGCACTATTCTTGCATGGTTGATCTATATGGCCGGGCTGGAATGCTTGTAAAAGCCATGGAAATCATAAATGAGATGCCATTTCCGGCAAGTGCAAATGTGTGGCGAACTCTCTTGGCTGCTTCCTGTATTCACCGTAATCTAGAGGTGGGGAAACTTGCAGCAGACAAGCTCATTTCTCTGCAGCCACAAAATCCAGCTTCATATGTCCTGCTAACAAATATGTATGCTTCGGTAGGAAACTGGAAAGAAAGAGCCAAGGTAAGGAAATTGATGGAGGAGAAGAAAGTGAAAAAAGTAGCGGGGTACAGCTGGATTGAGGTGAAGAACAAGACCTACACATTTTTGGCTGGTGATGTTTCTCACCCGCTTTCTAATCAAATTTATGCAAAACTTGAAGAGCTGAGTTGCCAGTTGAAGGGTGCTGGTTATCAGCCTGATACTAGCTATGTGTTTCAGGATGTTGATGAGGAACACAAGGAGGCTATTCTCTCTCAACATAGTGAGAGGCTTGCCATTGCTTTTGGATTAATTGGCACTCCTCCGGGAACTCCTCTCCAAATTGTTAAGAACCTGAGAGTCTGTGGAGATTGCCACACTGTTATTAAGTTAATATCAATTCTAGAAGGCCGGGACATTGTTGTCAGGGATTCAAATCGATTCCATCACTTTAAGGGGGGTTTATGCTCTTGTGGTGATTATTGGTGACATCATATTGGGTGTTGGTAACCTCCATTGACAGCCTGAGGTCAACAGTACCATCATCTAGGCCAAGGAGCCACATTAACTTTTTACACTGCATAAACTTTCAGAAAAACAGAAACATAGGGTTGCATAGTGATGTTTACTCTCTACGTGACAGCTTTGTGGTAAAAAGGCTTTGAAGAAGAATTTGACAGCTGAATTCATTTGAGCATGTTCTTTCAAGAGTAAGAGTGTGGTGTGATTGCAGTTCACGTCCAAGTAAACTGATGGTTTGATCAATTTTGAAAAGAACATCCACCGATGGTGATTCTATTGGCAGAGAAGTAGAGAATGCTGATTTAGGATTCACTTTGCGTAAAAGAGATCCTCACACTAACTGGGCAAGTGGCTCCATAAAGTCGGGTGCGTTTTACTGTTCTAGCAACCAAAGTCCCTTAGCATGTGGCAATCAACTTTGGCTGGCCAGTCATCATTCAATAATCACTTTAAGCTTTACTGTCATTCATGCAATCCATTCAAGTACATACGAGCTTATCTATATCTATATCTACATGTCTGCACATAATAGTTTCTTACGGTTAAATTTGCCTTTGGCCTCGTTAATGGTTGTTTCTTGTTAATAAAAATTTTTACCATGGCACTAGAAATTTGGAATGGCCATCATTTGTAATGTATTTGCAATGTTGAATGGTTATTTTCAGGGATGATGATGGATACTCACGGGCTGAATTTCTTGATATCTACTTGATATTTATATCTGGTTATCTTCATATGTATGTGTTTTATGTTAATATTAAGATATGTATATATTATATTATATTAAAAAAATCTAAATACTCTACAAATATATTTATATAATATAAATATATAATTTAGTTAGGTTGGAGCAGGTTTGAGTTGAATTTGATAATATTCATATTTTATTTATTTTCTTATTATTCATCGGGTTCAAAAAACATCCATCCATTCAAGTCGGGTTGCTATCTTAGATTAAATTGTTATTCCTATTTATTTTAGAGACAATATATATATATATATATATATATATATGATGCATCCTATAGATTCATTCATTTCTTTCAATTACAATTTTTCGTCACATTCTGGTATTTATGCCTTCACTGAACATCGTAGTTCCCTTCTTGCAGGTAAAAAAACTGGAGGCCTGAGTTGAGCTGCAAAACTGAAAGGATCATGAAGCAACTGTGTTGTGTCCAGTGAGTTAACCAAAGGAGTTGGATAGATGTTGAGATTAGGCGACAATTTACAGAAAGGCTAAAATTTTGCCAATCTTATTATCCTGATTGAAACGTGTAATCTTCTTGTTGGAAGTTTCCTTGAATTAGAAGAATACTAGTACATTCAGTCATGCTCGGTTGCCGGGCAGCTTTTTTTTAATTTTAAATTGTGTAGAAATTGATTTAGAGGGAATTAATTAAATTAATGATTTAAAAATAACTTGAATAAGTGGTAAAAATATAATATAATTTTTTAAAAAAATAAAATAATTTTTTTTTTATTAAAACAATACCAGATTTGATTGATTTCAGATACCGTATAAAGTGAGTTATGAATTTCAATAGTTTTAATAATTTTTTTATTTTTATAAATTATTTTTATTTAATTTTATGATAATATTGAAAGTTTTCAAAATCTTACATCAATTCTAAAAAAATATTTATTTGAGATTGTAATA
>Ga0325414_1002030_pt1 | contig 20165 bp, 19 predicted proteins | sample PopdelMetagenome_8_FD_206183 | JGI IMG/M metagenome (GOLD analysis project Ga0325414, IMG submission 206183) | Populus deltoides microbial communities from Bellville, Georgia, United States - Leaf-PdKOR-R3 | ecosystem: Host-associated > Plants > Phyllosphere > Phylloplane/Leaf | place: USA... | reverse complement strand
GGAGCTGTATCGGCATCAAGTGCCTAAAAACTTGAATGCATTTACTATTATTAAAGTAGATAGAGTAATCATGCACTTACTCAGCATATAAGAAAAGAAAGAAGAAGATGATGACAAAATGATAACAACGCAGAAACCCTAACCCTATTCTGAGGAAAAGTAAATCAAATTCCAAAATTAACACTGCGCGGATCTTTTAATGGTGAATCGGAAAATGAAAACTAAAACCCTAACCTATGGTAACTCTTTTCTTTACATCTTCTTGATTGATTTCTTTCATTGAAATTATAGCAAAAAAAGAAAGAAATTTTCGGGTTGTTCTTTCTGCTCTCTGTTAGGGTGGTAAAGACCCGAAATCCTGCAATTTGAATTGCTGATAATTTTAAAACAAACCAACAGCATCAAAACCCTCATCTTTAATTACAACAAAAACGGTGAGAATAGTAAGGAGAAAAATTAATACGGTCTGGTAGGCCTTGAGAGAGAGGGGAAGGTTTTGTTTCGTATTTTCACTGGCTTTATTCGAGAAGTGCCCGCCTGCCTGCCCATGTTCTTGGACCGGAATTTCCCATGAAGGATCCGAAACCCTAACCCTGGGTCAAGGCCACTCATTAGATATCAGGCAACAATTCAAGTTGAACCAGAAGAAAGACAACCACAAACAAACACATAGACCGATGCTATATATTTATCCCCAAAAAGAAGATGACAATACTCGATGCCCCGGTGAAAAATTAGTTAGAAGCTGGATCTATAATGTCATGAATTTTTGGTTGTCTTTTCTGACAGGGTGCCAGTCCATGACCTTAGCCAGCCCACTGCAGAAAGAACCTAACCACCTTGTATATTCTATGTTCTCTTACAAATGTCCGAGTTCTTTTATTTTATAGGATGAGGCGGAAGCTGCCAAACACAGATTTCAAGCGAAATGAGATGCGCGATAGCCATAATTTTCTTCTTCCTTTTGTTTCTTCTTCTTTTTTCCTTAAATTTTCTTCTTGATATTTCTCAATTATTTTGAAAAGGTGGTCAAAAGCTCGTTATGACAACAGTAAGTCTCAAACAAAAGGAGTATCTTTAGCATTACTCAAACACAATTGTTGTCCTGCGTATAGGATACAAAAATATTCTTGATTACTGGTAAACTGACTGGATTCCAATGGCTTGCTTAAGAATGTGTACAAGTTTTGTCTTTTAGATTCAAGATATCTGCTTCACTGATTCCTCGGGCTGACAAGCTCAATGTCGAATATTTGTTTTTTGTTTGAGTGAGAGTCAGTGACTTGCTCTCTCAACCGGGTAGATTTGCTTTCTTGTTATCTCCTCCTATTCTGTATTCATTGACAATCACTTGAATTTTTCTTACAGATAATTCTTGACATGCACTTCAGTACTGTTGAAATTGCTCGTTTTGCCCGCTACCCATCTCGACATGTGCATCAGATTGCTTCAGCCATAATTGCTCAAGCAATCAGGACTTTCTCAGCTAGAGGCATAGACCCACAAAGTTAGTCACATTTCATTTCCATGAAGTACTGCTGTTCATACTGGCAACTGATTTTGCCAACTTTCTCCTGCGCAGTGCACTACCTGAGGATGAATGGTTCGTTGAAACTGCAAAGACAGCCATCAACAAACTTTTGTTAAGAACGTATGGGTCTGACGCATCTGAGATTGACGAGGACCATATTATCATACACGACGAGATGGTTTCAGACTCCGACGAGACTGCTTCTTCCCTTACATCAATAGAATCATTCAAGTCTTTTGCTTCTGCAAACATGGGTGAACTAGATAGTCCAGTGTATTTCACTGATCCCGAGGGTTGAAGATTTTTCCATGACAGCAGTCTCTGATCAAATTTTTGCATGTAAAGATTCAAATTTTGAAGCTTAGGATCATGCATGTCATAGGACGTAACGCTCACAAATGTTGTAGCAGAATATATTGCTGTAGTATCTAGTACTATTAGTTGAGAGGTGTAATTCTAGAACTGTTACATAAGAGCAATGTTTCACGCTGATCTACTTTGTATTTGCTAATCCCAGCTGATGTATCTTGTCAAGTGAGGTAGTTTATGCAATTTGGAAATTAAAACTGTCCAGTGAAGGCTAATTTTTACTCAATTCTTGAAGCTGCTGCTGCTTCTACGCAATGCAATTGGTGGAAGATTTTGAGCTTGTACGATATTTCATTTGTTTTTCCCTATTTACCAGTGTAGATTCCAAACGTGATGCATCAGTTCACGTAATCAACCTGTACGAAACATTTGCCATTGTAATTGTTTTCCTTGAGAAAGAGGAGGTTTTTCCTTTTGCTTATAAAGATTCACTGAGATGGCCAATCAACTTTGAGATGCAGAAAATGTATGGACCCATCTTCCTTCACTGTTTAATAAATTTCATTAAAAGTTAATCTAAATATTTAAACCCAAGAAGTTAAAAGACCAAAAAAAACTTTCTTTAACGATCGATCAAACTCGTAAAGTTAATTATCATAAACTAAAGTGATTAATATTTGCCGAATTTGATTTATTTTAAAAAAAAAAAGTTGTAATAGTTTATATTGCCCATCGAGAAGAGTCGTCTTGGGCCGATGACAAGTCGTACAGACATCCCCAAGAATCTAAACAAAGCCTGTCTTGTCTGTTTAGTTAGGGCATTCTGTCTTCAACTTTTGGAGCCAAGAGAGCGCGGGAAAACAGAAAACATAGAGAGACTGCAAGACTTGAAGGGGCAATTAAAAACCCAAATCAAGAAAACAATCAGTAAAAATGGGTTTGGATGCAAATTCAAAAGCAGGAACAATTGGAAAAATAAATCAGAAAAAAATCAGAAACAGAAGTCCCAAATTTGACAGGCAAGGTCCACACCTTGCTGCATCAAGTATGATGGCCCTTCAGCCGTTTCTCGCTGCTTCAAACCCACTGGTAAGTAAGTTCAACTTCTTTTTTCCCCTTTTGGCCTCTCTCAATTTATGTTCTGTTTCTTATAATTTTGTGTAGTTTTTTGGTGCTTTTGTAGGGGTAGAAATGGAGGGGATGAAAGTTGAGGAAGCTTATTTTAGAGGCGGGAAGTTACAAGGTGCCAGGCTTTCTATTACAAATGGGTGTTCTGGTAAGTATGTTATACTGCAAGGAATTGAAATATGAAACCTGATTTTTCTTTAAAAAAAATTTATGATCCAATATGGGAAAAAAAAAATGTTTCTTGTTTATTTAACATGGGAATTAGTTTGAGTCTACTTGTGATTATTGTTTTTATTTTTTAATATAGTAATGATTTTGTTTAAGGTATAAAATGGTTTTTTTTAATATAGTAATGATTTATTAATAGCTTAAGTTTTTGAGTTTATCGATTCTGTGATAGATTGCGTAAAAGCCCCTCTTAAGGGGTGGTATTTCTTCTCTCGTTTGTGTATCATATGATTACATGAGAAATTGGCAACGCAGCAATTAATGTTGGATCAAATAATTTTATTTTATTTTGTTTTGTTTTTGTATACCTTATTGGGATAGCATGTTTTGGGTTTTAGTAGTAATTGGAGTTGGAATGTGAAAGTTATTTATATATAGATACAAGAGTTTTGTTTTAGTATGATAGACTAGGGTATAGAGTGGTTAAAAACTTTGATGAGAACTTTGACTTCATTCATAGACATAAAACCCAGATTTTGAATTTTAAGATAGCACTAACTACTTTGTATTGGAATAATTTTGAAGTCTCCATCCAAATAATCCTTTTAGTTATTGTAAGTGCATGTATCCAATGTACTAATGATGTAGTTATCCCATGAGCCTCTAGAATAAACCTTAAAATGAATATATGTATTGGGAGAATGGTAATCTAAGTCCACAAGTACACGAGACATCTTCTCTCTTATGCGAATAATATGATATGAAAAAGAGTTGTGTTCCACCGTGCTTCCCTCCATCTTCTCTCCCAGTTTTTTTCTAAACACTTTGGAGGCTAAATGGTGTCTTCTCAAAAAAGTTCTTAAATCAGTCTAGAGGATGGTTGTGGCCTATCTGTGCTTCTTTATATCTGTGCTTCTCAATATCAAGAGAGATCTTAAGCGGGCAGGTTATATATATATATCATGTTTTTGATTTTCATAAATCAAAAGAAATCAACTAGTTGGGATTGGGGCTTGGTTGTTGTTGTATGCTTTTGATTTTGTTAGAATGGTTTGGTTTACTGATGTGGATGACTTCATAAAATATTTCAGAACAATTCTAAGTTCTTATTTCCTATTGTCAGTTGCAGGCTTTGTCATGGAAAAGAAGAGTCTTGGCAAGAGAAAAGTTTCTGACATATCTGAAGATAACAACTGGGAGATAACTATACGAAATTTGAGAATGTAAGCCTGCCTTCAAAAGATGATGCTTTTGTGCGTTCCCTCCATTGATTATCTGTGGCAGAAGCTGTAATTAAGTCTTCTTTCAATGCCCTTTGTCATGTAGGAAGTCGATGCATGGATAAGTCTCTCTTCCTCATTCTGCACTCTAATCTGAGTGAACGTGTATGAACTAAATTGCTGATGAATGCAAATAAAGTTGTTTCTTTTTCGGGCATAAATTGTCAATAATTCCTAATTAACCTGTAAAGAGATGAGAACGGGATTAGTTTAGGGCTTTTGGTTGACTTAACAGAAATCCTATTAAGTTCAAAATTTTCATCTTTCTTGCGGTCAGCCCTGTTGGAAACTGGACACTGGCTAGGTGTTGTTGTCTCTCAAAATTTTAAACCAGATGTTTCGGTTTTTTTTAGGGACATAGAGAATCCATTGCTTAAGGTTTTACCAGCATCTTAAGTTATTGAACACATTAACCTTTTTTACGATAAAGAATATTGGACCCTTGGCATTTATTTATCTTGAGAATTCTATTTTTAATTGCAGCTGCACAAGCTAGTAAAGAGCTGCTGATCTCAGATCCTTCATTTTTCTTGCAGTTAGCCTAGTTGGAAGACAGGCATTGGCAAGTTGCTACTTATTTTTTTGTGCAGAAGCGTTGTCCTGCAATACTTAAACCAGATTTCTCATATCTTTGTTTGGGCCAATTCTAATTTTTATGCAGCGGTTATTGTTTAAAAAGCATAGCAAATCCATCGTTTAGGAATGGACTTGTGTCATAAATTGTTGAAAAGATGGCCTTTTTTTATGAATAAAAGGATATTGATCAAGTAACCTTTGTTATGTATCTTTCGCGAGAATATGGTTTTATTGCAGCTGCACAAGCCAGTAACAGCTGAAGGTTCTGGAGTAGAATTGACGACGAAGCGCGGAGAGCATCTTGTGAATTTTGCTGCTAGCTCAGTTTTACTTCTAATGCTAAACTAACTGTTGTGTCAGTAGATTGCCTATAGCATGCATGCATCTGCAAAATTAGCTATTTATAATTTATAATTCATCGATACTATTGTAGTCATAGGGAGATACGGGATCCCTAGTGGGGCAACCGATCTACCATTTGTAACTTATCATTTATGATGGCGGGTATTCAGTGTCCATGGGCGTTCTAGAGAAGTTAATCAATGACCAATTGGATCTGCTGTCTTGATACCATCAAGCCTTTTAGTGATCTTTCTCAAATGAGCACGGACCATTGGGTTCTGCTGTTTTGACCAATAATTAGCACTGTAAACTTTTCAACCACAACTTAAATTCATAATTTGACGAGAAACTGCATCGATAGCTCACGAGGACATGGGCAGATCTAAGCTATCCAATGTGGTGTCCACGTGCGATGGATTCGCTCATGCGAATTTCAAACTCTGTCATCTAGTACTAGAAGTAACAGTTGAATGTCTTGGCTTGATTTCTACTACCCTAGGTGGACTAATTGGTAATTTCCACTTCTACTATGCTCTTGCTTCTACTTTGATCAGTATAGCAAAGCAGTACGACCTCTATGGATTACGGAGTGATCCAATCTGCAATTGATCCAGTTGGACCAATGGAGATGGAAAGAAAGAAAGAATAAAAAAACTAAAAACAAGAAGCAAAGTACAGCATGAAAAAAAAAAAAACATAGCATGTCAAACGGCCCTTTGTCTTCTTGCTCACACATTTACGAGATCTTATGCATCTCTTGCCGTGCTATTGAAGCAAACATACACTTTCTTAAACTGCCCTTTGTCTTCTTCTGGTCTTCCCTTTCCTGCAACGCTGGCACCAAAAAGGGCTGCAAAACCAATTTAGAGACTTCCTGGCTTCCTTAAAGAAGTCCTTCATAGTGCTCAGAAATGAGACATATAAAGGGAACTGCATTAGTGCAAATACTGTCACTGGAAGGAAAGCAGCAATCGAAATCAGACCCGTGGTTAGTTCCTCCTTATAACGAATGATTGGAAAAAGGGTGCAAGCGAAAGAAAGCATGGTTGTCATAGCGGTGAGGAAGAGTAAAGCGAAGCCAAGGCTCAGTTTCCGTGGAATACTGTGATGGAATTTCTCATATTCAAAAGGAGTAGTGAGGATAGAAAGGAACATCACAGCTGAGGTGAGGGAGCTCACTATGGCGATAAGGTCCAAGGCAGTGAAAGCCAAGAAGAAACGGTTGTGATGGAAGATAGCAGAGCCTGGAACGTCAGAACCTCCAGGTATAGTGTAAGCGGCAGTATAGATAACCGTGGTCACAAGAATGGCTACTGTTGAGCATGACTGAGAGGTTTTCTCGCTCCAATCTCGCGCCAACTTGAGTTGTTTTTTGTGCTCCATTTGGAAGAGCTCATGTGCTGTCAATTTATTCTCGTTGTCACCTTGCAATGCTTGAGAAGGTGGAACCACCCTCAGCACCCGCTTCTTGGACAGAGAAGGTGGAAGCACCTTCAGCACCCGCTGCACGGACAGAGAAACATGAAAACAAATCCATTGGTGCTGGTAAAGTCATTAATTATAGGAAAATAGGTTTCCCTATCATGGTCCTTAATTATAGGATTACATTTTCCTTGGAACACTTGCAGTACAAATTACTTATAGCTAGGTATAAAAAGCTGCATTTCACTGATTTTGAAGTAATTTGGAATATGGGCAAATTAAAAACGTTCTTTAATTTCCTTGTAATTAACAAGCAAATATTACTTATAGCTAGGAATAAAGAACTGTATTTCATAAAAATATGCAATGGGGTTGCAGTTGTACAATAGTAGCTAGCTCACCTTGAACCATTTTATTTCTTCTTGTAGCTCGAGTGCAGGGCCGGGCTTGGTTCCTCCGTGATAGTGCTTCATGTGTGCAACTTGGTGCAACAATGTGTAGCCATTATGGTCGATTGTCGAGCTCATCCTGGTCACTAGTCTGTTATTGTTCTTGACAACACGGAAAACCCCCCGCTGTCGATGCATCACAGCCAAATGCAATATGTTCTGCCCCATTTGATTAACAAGCTCAATACTCTGACGAAATTTATCCAGTATTTCTTGAGCAATCTCTAATATTCCATTACTAGTTGCTACAAACAACGGGTGTGAAGGAGTCTCGTGTCTTCTATTTTCTTCGGTCGATGGTTGTACATTTTCATCATTTTCTACTTCTCCTTCTCTTCCTCCCCCACCTTGTCGGTCACTTTGTGCTCCTCTTCCTCTTTGGTCAAGGGTATTGATATTAACCTCTGTAGGCTCCGCATTGATAGATTGCGACCAGTAGCGCTGGCTCTTTTTTATAAGCTCCTCGACAAGCTTCAATGCAGATTCATGCTTGTGCTTTTCTTTCCGGATTCTTTCCACCACTGGCCATCCTATCATGTTTCCTCATATGTGAGATATACAAAGAGAGAGAGCCTGCTATAATAAATTTTATGCAAATATGGACAGAGGAGTATAGAGAAAATAATATACAAATGTTCAATTTTGGTGAGATGTGTACAAATTTCTACTCCTACATCAATTTTCGTACATTTCTTTTTTTCGAAAAATTTGTATCATGCACTCGAGCAATAAATAGTGGAAAGGCAATAAGGGATTTGAATTATCCATAACAATAACTGTATTTAAATGCAGTAACTTTAATAATTCGAAATATAGATTGGATAAAAACACCTGCACTAAAAGTCTTCCATAATTAGAAGCTCGTTTACCTGGTACTGGGAAAGCTCTAGAGGTAAACTTTAATCCTTTATAACTAGCTAATATAGAATTCCAGGCTTCGGAAAGAATTGGATCTTGTACTGCTTCACGTAGAGATCTTGTGGTATCATGTAAGTCATTGGTTTGGGGAGCAAAAATACCAAAATTTACCATGCTCTTACAATTGTATAAGGTAAGGAGACCTATGTTGAAAGCTGTTGTCCTGATATAGATGTTTTGATCCGCATCTACATTTATAGCTGGTGTATTGATGCTGATGTTTTAATCTAAGAATATAATAATTCTATATAAAACAAATCAACATAAATTATAAAATATAATTTTTAATTAATCCAATATTAAAAAAGAAATTTAAAAAAAATAACTTGAATTAACATTCTAAACTCACATCCTGTGTTATAAGATTAGAATAATCTCATATAAAGTAAACCAAAACATATCATAAAATATAATTCTCAATTAATTTAATATTAAAGAATAAAATTAAAAAAAAAACTCAATTAAAAAAAGACACAAAAATCACTTTGAGTTAATTAAGGTTAACCCGTCAAATCCATGATCGGGTTATGATATTAGAATAACCTCATAACAAAGAAATTAAAAAATAATTTGAGTCAACTCAAGCTAAATTATTGAATCTGTAATTCAGGTCATAAGACTAGAATAACCACATAAAAAGCAAATTGAAACAAATTATAAATCTCAATTCTCAATCAATACATTGTTGAATAATGAAATTAAAAAAAAAAACTCAATCTAAAATAAATGACATAATAAATGACGTAAATCTACTTAGGTTAACATATAAAATTTATAATTCGAGTTATGAGACTAAGATAATTTCATAGAAAGCAGATTAGAATAAATCATGAAGTTTAATTCCTAAAAAACTCAATGTTAAAGGATAAAAAAAATACTTGAGTAAATCAGATTAACCCGTCAAATCCACTACTTGGATTATGAGACTGAGATAACCGTGTAAAAAATAATTATTAATAAATCATAAAGTTTAATCTCTAACCAATCAAATATTAAAAGATGAAATTATATATATATATATATATATATATATATATTAAAACAAATAAAAGCAAAAAAAAAAATAGAATAGTGTTTTGTGAGGTGATGAGTGATAACCATTCATCATTTCTTTTATTTTTTTTATAATATAAATTGAGATATTTACCTTTTTTTAATGTTTTTAACGGATTAAGATTTAAGAATTAATGACATTTAAAATTATAATTTAATATATTTTTTTTCACCATGTCAACAATTAATCCGGCTTTGAGAATATAAGCCAGCCCGGCGGCCTACCTCCCAATCCCAAGCATAAGGCCGGAAACAATTCTTGCTTGACAGCAGGAAGTTTCGTCCTTCCACGAATTACTTGTGGAATTTACTGAGGATGATTTTGTTGCATGAGCAGTATCGTTATTGTTTCTACTGCTATGTGTACCAATGCTTTGAACCCTGGTTGCTTGAGTTTAAAACCACAAGATCCCCAGGGAGCATCAGTCAGCTCAATGGTATTATCAATATAATAGTGGAATTACTTCTATGATTTAGGCTGTCAAGATGGCAAAATAGTTTCAATCTTCAGTACCTTTTTTACTCCGGCTCTGGTCGCAGCCATCTCCCTTTGGGGCGGAAAGCCCTGCCAAAGACTCACGACTTAAGTCAAATCAAACCTTCTGGGATTTAAAGTAGCGTAAGCAATACAATTTGACATGCTATCCTCAAAAAATAAAATAAAAAATAAAAAACTGGAAAATCATTGTTTAATCAATCGGTTAAACAGCTTGCCTTGAGAGCAGATGTTCGAGCTGGGGTTAGCTTATTAATAATGCTGATCAAAGAAATAAATGGAAAGGAAAATATTGCATTAAACATACAACAGTATAACAATTTCCTAATGGAAATTGTGGGATTTGCATATCCACTCTTGAAAGCACTAGGCATATCAGCAAGGAGATGAAGACAGGTCATGCCCTGATCATCGGTCATGTCGCCAAGTGATGGATCCAGTTTCAGCAACGTCAGAGCAGTTTCTGCATTGAAAGTATAATGTCATTTGAATGTGGGCAGCATGCGTGTCTGTAGATGTCTTAAGAGTTTCATTTGGGAGAGATAAAGATTAAGAACAAAACCAAAGTGTTGTCCTAGGATGGCAGCATGAAGAATCGGCGTCAAATCCCCTCTCTTGCGGTGATCTTCTAATAGCTTGCCGTAGGAGATTTGCCCCGGCAGTTTAGCTAAATACTCCACCATTTCTTTGTCACCACATGAAGCAGCTCTATACAACGTGGTCTCGCCAAGCTTATTTCTAGCCTGAAGTTGCTCTGAAGGATGAAATTCACCCTGTTCTCTAGGGACAGTCTGGAGTAAGAGCTTTACTGCTTCCATATTTCCAGCAACAACTGCTTCATGAAGAACTGTGTTTCCATACGTATTCTTTTTAGTCAAGGGATTCCCGAGCGTTGGGTTTCTGTTAACAATATCAAGTAGACCTTGAAGCGGCTCGCGCCTTTCGCTATACACTGCCAAGTGAAATGGAGTATCTTTTGAAACCGTCACTGGAAGCATCAACATAATTTTGTCCATGGTAAGCAAGAATCATCCGATTCCAGTCTCCTTCCAAGGCTGCTAGGTAGGCCTCGTTTACTACTCTTGATTATGTACCCATCAAGCCTTCTCTTCTTTGTCAATCTTTGAGTTCTCTGCAATCATAAGATGCATTTCCTTCATGACTTGTCTGCATTAAAAAAAAGAATACTATCTGCAAATTCTCAGTCATTGCTTACTATTTTCAAAGTGTTTTGCAAAATCTATTTCAATTTTTACTTGTCAGTGTCATTTAGAAGATAAGGAAAAGACTCGTCCACAAGAAAAGAAGGGGCGACAGATTTTATGCTCCTGTTGCTGGATCAGACTTCGTTTAATCAAAGATGTGATATTCAATTGACGTGGAAATTGTTGCGGATTCGCTTATAGTCCATGTAGAAAAGACTACCTCATAAAGAAGTCCACAGCCCACAGCCACCGGCAACTTCTTTTCAACTTTCAAATTTTTCAAAATGAACTAGACTAGGATGGGTCTTTTTCAAGGATACCGGTACAAGCAAACCATGCAAAATTTATTTACCGGATAATAATAATAATAATAATAAAAGTTTTTTTAAAAATATTTTAAAAATATATATATATATATTAAAATAATATTTTTATTTTTTAAAATTTATTTTTAATATCAACCCATCAAAAAAAAAATTTTAAAAATTAATTTAAAAAAAAAAATTTAGAATCTTAAAAAATTTCGAACCATAGTTATGGAGAAAGAGTCTCAAGGTCTATAGTTTTTATTCAAACCATAACTAAATAACTAGAGTCTTAGCAGCAGTGCATATTATAAGTTTGGCAAAGTTGGGCTAACTAAGAAAATCAAAATAACTTGAAATATGACGCTGACGAAAATAGAAATAATAGATAACTAGATGCAATCTGGTCTGCTGATCAAATCACTGAAAAAACCTGGAAGTGCGCATTGGTAGTGGATTTTGACCCTCAAACTAGCCTTGGCTGGCTCTAAATCAGCTTATACTTCTTGAACTTCGGACTCGATCGGAGGTTTTTCAGATGTTGAAGTAGAATCGTCAGCTGCTATTTCTTTCCCTCTGGACTCGTCGGAACGGGTATTAGATGTAGAAGCATAATCCCAGCTGTTCTTTCCTGAACTATGGCATCATGAATCCGTAGACCACCCTTCCATTTGTTAGCCCACACTTCATTCAAGCCAAAATAGAGCGTTTCCTCATTATTTTTAGCGTTTTCATCACTTTTAGACTTAGTCTGACTCTTCTTCGCAGGAAATTCCTCGTTATTTTCAGATTTTTTAATCACTTTCAAACTCAATCCGACACTTCTTCGGAGGAAATTCCTCTACTTCCCCGCCTAATTCTGATAGATCTGTTTGTACGCGCTGATACTTTCCTTCCTCCCCTATCCTAGCCATCAAAAAAACAGGAACGTCCCAGCCAAAGGAATTCTCCGTGTTCATGGATAACATGAAGCTAAATCCATACGTCTTCCCTTTGGTTACACGCATTTCACTGCTTACATCAAGCCAACACACCTCCAGCAGCTCTGCAGGACGACCATCCCTATATATATTTTGCAAAGAGCAAATAGATTCAAATTGACATAAACAAAATAGGCTCTGCAAAAACTATAGCACCACTTTTCAGAAACTGCAGATTCACAAAAGGTAGTGATACAGTTCCATCATTGGTCTCTAGTTTAATACACTCACCCCTAAAATTCAATCCTGGCATGTAAAGAAATAAATAGAAAAACTTTGTTGTATAGTCTCCGCCAAAAATGAAAGGAAACAACAGAAAGAAACTATAACTAGAAGTATACCATATACTGATTTCTAAGCCTTAACTTTCTACGTTTACCTGTTTGTTTTTATATTTTAAAAATATTTTTAAATAATTTATTGTGCAGACAAGAGAAAACATGTATGAATAAATTAAAGTATCAAATTAAATAGAGAAAATTATTACTATAGACAAAATTAAGTCTTTCAAAAAGGTAAATTAGAAATTTTTAAAACAAATCAACTGTCAACTTTGATTAAAGAATTAACATCCAATTTTGAAAAATAAAATGACCAATTTACAAAAGTAACGATTAAATTATAATTTACTCGAGTGAATATTTTTTTGTTTTATCTATTTTTTTTTTTACAATCAAGAACAATCATCTATTTAATCTCTAATAATTAAGAACATTGTACAATTTTTAATAAAGATGTATTTGTGAAATCCGCATAAAAAATTAACTGATTTTTGTGTGCTTTTCATTATTTGTGTTTGCATGATTTTTTCACATGTTATTTAATTTTTAGTAAAAGAAATAAATAAAGATGAGATAAAATTGGGAATCAACTCAAAATTTATAGAACATAGGCATCGGAGCACCACAACAACAACGCCTTACTCGACCACGAAAATAAGGATACAATTGTTATCTTTTCCGACAGGGTGGGTGCCAGTCCATGATCTTAGCCAGCCCACAGCAGAAAGAACCTAACCCCACCTCTTGTATATACTACGTACTCTTACAAATGTCCGAGTTCTTTTATTTTATACGATAAAGGCGGAAGCTGCCAAACACAGATTTCAAGCGAAATGAGATGCGCAATAACCTTAATCTTCAAGCTCAAGGATCTTCACCACGTATGCATCGCCAAGCTTTTGGCAAACAACAACTCGGTCATGAGGCTTTATAAAACCATGTGCCTTGCCATGATCCAAAGCAACCTTCAGAACCGATTCATTTGTTGAATTTGCAGACTCAGCCTGCAAAACCAAGCATGTTTACGTTTCTTAAAATAAAGGCTCGGCCTGTAAAACCAAGTATGTTTCCATTTCGTAAAAAGTAAAGCAAGAATTCATGATAATACCTTCCCCTCTCAATCAGAGTTGAATATCCCAGTGAAGGAGGAAGAGTAGAAACTCAAGTGGCACAAGATCGCCTAACTTATGTGCCAAAGAACTACAACCCGTATTGCATTGGGATATTCTTTTTGAATGCCCTCTTCCTATTTCCCAGTTATAGTTATCTCTCTAGGAAGTCACATTGTAATCATAGCAAGATGCTACAAACTACATGGTTAAAAAAAGATGGTGTAAACTTCTATGACTAGACTCCGTATTTGCTCCTCATCCCTTAATGCCAAGGGAATTTGTTGGATTCAAGGTATAAAAAATTTTGAATTTAAAGTGCGAAGAATTTTAAAAATTAATTAGAATATAAAGAATGGAAGTTTGAAAAGGTATCTAGAATATAAAGAATGGAAGTTTGAAAAGGTATCTTTTCGAACATCATGTTGCACTGTGGACCGGATGTTCAGAACATCCTGTTGTCATGTTCACTGAATGTTGTGAAAGAAAGATTTTGAACAGACTTCATGTTGAGTCTTGAATCGCATGTTTGAAACATGCAGTTGAAACCTCAACCAGATGTTCGATTCTGGTGTTGTTTTATTCATGTCTTTTCATCCAAAAGACATTTGGTATAATGTCAGTTATTGGTCACTCAACACTAGATAAAAGTCATTTGGTAGTTTAAAAACAACTTCCTATTCCTAATTTTCCTCCTCGTACTCAAAATTAAACTAGTTCTTTGAGTGTTCTTAGAAGAGTCTTTTGTATCTAAGCCCTGAACATGTATTTGCTTTAAACCCAATAACAATAACCTTGTAGTGGGGGCTAATAACACTTTAAAGATAGTGAATTTTCATGTTAGAAAAACACAATCAATAACAATTCTCCCAACACAATTCCGTTTTTTAAATCGGTATAAAGTATGTTTCCCACAAAATTAAAAATTACAGTCATGGAACCTTTAACCTTCAGGACAAATATCAATAGCATATCAGAAAAGTGAAATTCATTCCAGAACGACAAATATCAATAGCATATCAGAAAAGTGAAATTCATTCCAGAACCTTCACCCTGTCGCTCTCAAAAGAGGGTGAAGAAAAGTGGGACTGACAAAAGGGGAAACTTGCAATAATGTAACATAACACATGCTTACTTGGTGTCGAGCATCAGCAAGCATGGGAAAAATTCCTCTCACAATGAGTGATTGCCGTGCCTGCCATAAAATCATGAAAACTATTGAAAATATCGCATTCAACAGATTATTAATATTAATTGAGCATAAATGAAAAATTGAGAAATCATTCTATATGGACAAAATTGTTGGACGCTTGTTAGCAGCTACCCCTACAAAAGTGTTTTCACATGTTTCAAAATCGCTAGAGTTAGTCAACCTATCCCCTGCGCCAGAAGATATAACCAATCTAAACAATAACGTACCTCAAAAGCGCCAGTAAAGGTCCAACGCAGTTGATCTGTCTTCAGCCGAGGGATAACAACAGATATCACAGGTGTTGTGGGCTTGTACTTTGCAATAAACCTGCATTGGTACATAAAAAGCTTAGAAAGTCCTAATCAGATTCTACAAGAAATTTGTGGGTCATCTGAATCACATTTAGATAATCTGATTTCATAAATCTCTCAAAATAGACTTCCAAGTTACTAACCATTTGCATTTGCATTTGCATTTAAACAAACATATGACCCGAAACAAAATTGTGAAGAAGGAAAAACCTTGCAGCTCTTCCGGTGGAAGTGAAGCATAAAATTACAGAAGCTTTAACCTTGATAGCTGCACGGACCTTCATGACCGAAAATGGCAAGGGTAAAAATAAGGGAAATAAACAATTGCATGGCAGTAATGCAAAGAATGTTCAAAATAAGCAAAAAACCCTGAATCAAACATTAAGAGATTACCGCAGTGGAAGTAATAGATTCCAGATGGCTCATTGAATCTCCTGCATATTTGACAGCTCTTTTGTAATACAAATCATAATTGAAAACCTTCTCTGCCTGCAGTTGGAAATATAATCAAATCAACAAAAAAAATTCGAAAATAAAATGACTACGAAATGAATTTTGAAGTGAAGCAGTGCAGTTCCAAGAAAAGGCAGCACAGATTATTGAGTAGGCTACCTCGTCCATGTCTAGGTCTGTGTGCAGTTGAGACAAGTTTACCATGCCTATATTCATGGAAGCTAAGGAAGAAAATTTATCTATAGTCCAACAAACTCTTTGGCCTTTTTTGCGTGTGTGTGCATGAGAGGGTGTGTGTGTGTGTGTGTGTGTGTGTGTGTGTTGGTGGGGGGGACTGTCCAATGGATTTGGAAATATCAAGGGAAAATGGAGGAATAATTGAGAAAAATTACCTCGGCACAAATTCTCCCAACAGTAGAGATGGTCTCCACTGGATACAGTCCTCGCAAGGTCTCTGCACCTAGAAGAATTGCATCACTCCCTGAAGCAACAGAAAAACCACAGTATAACACTTCTATTAGTCTGGGATTTATGAAGCATATAATACTATCTAACTTACTGACCAAACTGGAGGAATGGGGTATCAAGACAGCTATAAGCAGGAGAATAATACTCTCACTCGTGTAAGAAGCTAGCACATCATTATCCAAAACAGAAAGATACACGCAACAAAGGTTACAACAGGGAGCTTTTCAAACTGAAAATTACCATCCAATATTGCATTGGCAACATCAGTTGCTTCTGCACGAGTAGGTCTCAAATTCTCTGTCATACTATCCACAACACGAGTAACCACAGCAGGTTTTCCAGCCATGTTGCACTTAAAAACAGCAGTTTTTTGAAACAGAAACACCTGCGAAATTCACAGAGCAAGACAGTCTAGTTGGATTATGAGTAGTAGTAGAATATCCGGATTCAACTAGCACTAAACGCACATGCATGTTCACTGATGGTGTCAAAGCATATAGGAACAACATGCTAATGCCTACAGTTGGTTATCATATCTGTACGCATTGCCAGGATTTGGATCACAGGAAATTGAACCTTTTTAATAGCCTCCAAAAGCCACAAAGTTATCCCACTTAAAGTATGATATGTGTACAAAAAATAAAACCTACAAAAGAAAGATTGATGATACAGCAATGTTGTATGGTTGTAACAATTTAAAGAATGTTGCTGCATAGCACTTTCTCCATTTCCTTTCTATCTTCTCTATATTGCTATTATGCAATCCTTATCAACTCTAATATTTGATTATCACATGCTAACAAGCAATTCTAGGACCAGTGTATTTTAATTCTACATGTTTATGATAACTCACACATATGCAAGCTTATCAATCAGATTTCATAACAAACCTTCTCTGGTGGGAGATCTATACCCAAATTTCCACGAGAAAGGATGACACCGTCTGCTTCTTGTAGAATCTCATCAAAATGAGTTAATCCCTGGAAGAAATGCATTAGAAATAAGGAATCTGGAACCTATAATGGAATTTAAGCACGGGTATGATAAAGAATGGCATATGATAACAGAATTATAAATCTCACCTCTACATTTTCAATTTTTGCAAAAATTTGAGTCTGGTAGAGGTCCCCAAGTTTAGAAAGAAATTCACGAGCCTGTATAAAAGGATGACCGGCCACAATTGAAATGTTAAAGGGGAAGGGAAATATATTGATGCAGCAAAAAATTGTAAGGACCCAGAGAAGGTGAGAAGTCGAAGTAATTTACTTTACAATGAAGAGAGATAATAGAAAAGAACTCTTAGATGGAAAATCCTTACATGACGAACATCTTCTGCATGCCTGGTGTACGAAAGTGAGAGGATGTCTATGTTGTTTCGAACACCCCATGAACTTATAACCTGATATTGATCATGAAAATGCCATCAAAGCACTTAATGATAGCGGAATAGCAGAAAGCACAAAATTTCCAAGGGAGCATGTCACCACTCTTACAAATAGTTGGCACCCAAGTTAGTGATTAATAAAAACAAAGAATATGATTCTGAAATCTTAGTTCCAAGGGGTAGCATAATGGGTAAGGAGAAATAGTCGGCATTTTTCCAGTATAAATGATGGAAGCCAGCACAGATCAGTCAAACAGGAAAAGGCTAACACCAAACACGATTCAATATAAGCTTTTATAACAACACATATATGATCGAGTAGAAACAAATACCTCTTTATCTTTATCAGTGAGAGTAGGCAGATTAATATGGATTTGAGAGACATGCAAAGTATATAGCAGTCCACTCAAGGTAGCAGAGTTCTTTACCAAGCAAACCACATCTTCACCATTGACTTCAGTGACCTGCATCATCATGAAATTGAATTAAGCAGATTCTTCTTCTTCTTTTTATTGAAGTTGACGCAGGCCATTATGTTTTGAATACAAAGTCCCCTGGCTTGTTTGTACCTAGAACAGTTTTAATTGAAATGGGTAGGCAGCTAGCAATAAAAGTTACAGCTTATGGTATGTGAAAGACACGCCTAACATGAAAAGTAGGTCACATGACATGCCCCAATGAAGCTACTTACCTCTAGCCACACAGAAGTAGTTTCATTTCCTGTAAAGAGATATTGACCAATAAAAATGGTGTCTCCCTTTTTCACCGCCTGCAAAGGCCATATCAAATTAAAGTTACATGTCATAGAAGAGGGGGGGAAGGCACATGCAGCAATGTTTTAGAGAAGCTACACTAATTTAAAAAACATAGATGCAAATGCCAGATGAAATCAAAATCAGTCTAAACAACATGTAAAACAGGTACTTACCGTTGCCAACCCGGTAAAATTTATAGGTAGCAGACATGAAGTAGCTTCTTTGTCCAGATCTGGTGTTAGGACAACAAAGCTATCTTCCTGAAGGGAAATCGGGTTCTCCTTTTTATTGATCACTTGCAACTCTGGACCCACAGTATCAAGCATAACCTGAAATCAAAACCAAAAGAATAAAAGGGTAAGAAAGGCATAAGATTTGGCTATTAGTAGAAGTATAAACCCACCAAGGGAATAGGATAAAATTCTTATTATCTCATGCGCTTGGGTGAAAGACTTGAAGCACAAAGATGTAGCTATCAAAATAGATTCTTCAGAATGACAACAGAATTGTATCTGCATCGAGTGCCAAAAAATCTTGAATACATTTTCTATATTTATCATGCACTTTCAGACTTTAAAATTTTAAAAATGCATTTGATAGTTCTTGCCTTCACCCACAACACGATCCCTCTTTATCAAGAATTGTCATTAATGCCTTTGCATCAACGTTGGATAGCTAAATGAGGTAGTCGTCTGGCTTAGACTGAATCTAATAAAGATAAGCTTACCCCACAGAGTTTCTTGGTACTCTTGACAGCTATCTTCAGATTATCCAATGTCTCTTGATGGTAATCAGTGTCACCCCATGAAAAATCAAACCGAGCCACTACAAAAGATTTAAAAAAAAATCATTCAGATCAGCACCCAAGAATAAGCCCAACCATGTATGTCAACCTTTAGTTATATAGCCTGCTTGGTCTCAAAGAAGATAAATGACTAAAGATAGGCAAAAGTTTGTCTACTTTTAATATGTGGCTCTTAGTGTGAAGTGAAAACTGCAATTGCCCCTGAGCCATTTAACAATAAATTATCTGGATAGAATGAATTCATTTTTTCTAAAACCAAAGAGAGTTTGGGGGGAAAAAAAAAGGAGAAAGGAGCTTTCAATAATAGGATGTTTAAAAATGAAAATCAGATGGAGCAATACCAGACATTCCAGCCTTCAAGCAGTTAGATATTATCTCGACAGACCGAGATTTTGGACCAAGTGTGCCGACAATCTTTGTCATTGCAGGAAAGAAACTCTGCAAAATTCAAAATGATAAAGAACATATTATACCTACATGATGTCACTCGTGTACATAAAAGAGAGAAATTCTAGCTCAGCCCCAATACTTTTTTATTATTCTTTTGCCTTTTGATCTCCAAAGTAAAGAAAAATACGACAAATCAGAACAGTGTCTCCGTTCCTAACATTTTCTCAGCAACCCGACAAATCACTCAAGATCAAGAAAGTAGAAACCCCAAAAACTTGTAAAGATTCTTTTATGCTTTTCTTGAGCATGTTCTTGGTAACCAACCAAGAAACCAAAGAATTTAAAATGGGAAACTAAAGAAACCGAGAAACAAGAAAGAACAGTAAGAAAACAAAGCTTTCTTGAGCCATCAGAAAGAAAAGAGTGAGAGCTTAAAAGTCAAAGCAAAAGTAAATAAGCTTGAGTACAACTTACAGGTTTTGATGGCTCAAGAACTGAAGCCAACTTCATGTTCTCTTCAAGGTTCAAGTGCGGGTTCATTTTTTGATCAGAAGAGAAGACACTGAAGATAGAGAGAGAGGGAGGGAGCTGGGTTTCCAGAAGGAGAGAGGATGGTGAGTTTAACAGAGCTTGCGTGATTTTTGCGTTGCTTTTCTCTGCTTCCTGTTCCTTGTTTATTTATGGTTTTCTTTCAAGTGTCATTGAAAACGACATGGACGACCGTCATTTCTTCCAGCTTGCAAGTAGCGTTACCATGGGCTACGAGGGGAGCGTAGCAAAATATTTTGTTTTCCTTTTCCACTTTTGGTTACTATGTATCTGATCACCATGAAATGCAATTTAAAATGGTGATTT
>Ga0325414_1002028_pt1 | contig 20169 bp, 10 predicted proteins | sample PopdelMetagenome_8_FD_206183 | JGI IMG/M metagenome (GOLD analysis project Ga0325414, IMG submission 206183) | Populus deltoides microbial communities from Bellville, Georgia, United States - Leaf-PdKOR-R3 | ecosystem: Host-associated > Plants > Phyllosphere > Phylloplane/Leaf | place: USA... | reverse complement strand
GAGAGATCTTCACCACATAAAATGGTTTACTCTTATTTGACATTGAATATATGTCAATGAGAGATCTTCACCTCATAAATCATGAATATGTGACTTTTCGGTCGGAATCCTGAATTAGCTTTAACGTTCTCTTCGGGATGACAACAACCATGTTCTCACCCCCCTATTTCAAATGTTCAAAATAGGCGGCTAAACTTCGTGATGACTTGTGTGTCTTTCTGTTGAATCAATAGTCATATATTAAAAGGTATTTGATAACCTGAGACCTCCTTTTAGAAGTGAATCCAGTGTATGATCCTGTTTTCTTCGTAGTGATGATTAGCGGATATTCGTTGAACTATGTTCAAATATTTTCCATCTGCTCCCTTATTTTCTTCTTGTTCTGCTATGGATCTTTTCAGTATGAATAGGACGATAGAAAGCTATCAGAAGAGAGCCAAGAATGTTGGAACCAGCAGCAAAATGGTTAAAGACAATATGCAGGTATAAACCAATTAGCTCTCGTACAAAATTGAAAAAGAACATGTAATATGAACTCTTTCCCATTTACTCAAACTGTGTGAAATGGGGAATCAAATTAAAGCCAAGACGTACGTTAAGGTTAATATAGCTACCAAGACATTGCTGTAACGTAACATGAATTTTCTATATGAAGAGCACACCATCACCCTTCTTTACTGAGATATGCTGGCACAGGGAAAAAGAATTTTACTGTGTTTGATGATCATAAGGCAAGCTTTGGCCATACCAAAGGCTTCAATGTGAAAGCATATCATTTTCTGTATATTCAATAGTATAAAATGATATTAATTAGCATATAGGATATTTCAGAGGAAAAAGAAATGCAATTCCATCCTTTCCTTTTCTAATGGGTCGTGTTTTTCAAACGTAGTTGTTAATTTTGCATGCAGCCTGTGAAGGAAGATGCATTTACGTTGGCCAAGAAGATAGAGCTTCTTGAAGTCTCTAAGAGGTTGGAGGCTCATTTTGAAACTTATTGACCCTAAATTCTTCAATCTTTGTGCTGGAATGAACAACTAAAAATTAAGATAATTTGCAGAAAGCTCTTAGGAGATGGGTTGGAATCATGTTCCATTGATGATCTACAACAGTTGGAGAATCAATTGGAGCGAAGCTTAACAAGAATTAGGGCAAGAAAGGTATGTCTAATTAATCAGAGCACATCGTATTTAATTTCTTTTAAGTTATTAAGACAATATCAATTATGTGTTTTAAATTGTAATTACTGGAATTAGTTAGTGTCCATTCATTTGGCATTCATGTTGCAGTTGGTATTTTGAGTCGTACACCTTTTCAGCTCCAAACGCCGAAGTTTCACCCATTTGCTTACCAAATTCTGGGCGTGGAGCTCTCGCCTATCCCATAACCAAAAAAAAAAAAAATTCTAAATATATAAATTTGTTCCTTTTAAGACTTTTTTTTTTTCGAGAAATTAGTAGTTAATTTGAGGGGATGTTTGGGAATGTAGTTGCGCATGTTTTTCAAAGTGTTTTTCGCTCAGAAATAGGCGTGGAGCTCACGCCTATCCCATAACCAAAAAAAAAAAAATTCTAAATATATAAATTTGTTCCTTTTAAGACTTTTTTTTTTCCGAGAAATTAGTAGTTAATTTGAGGGGATGTTTGGGAATGTAGTTGCGCATGTTTTTCAAAGTGTTTTTCGCTCAGAAATATATCAAAATAACATATATATATATATATATATATTATTTTTTAAAATTTATTTTTAACACTAATACATTAAAACAATACAAAAAAAATAAAAAAACAAATTTTAAAAAACTAGAGTTTCGCCACACTCCTAAACAATAGAATTCACTTTTGAAAAAGTATATAAAAATATATAGAATTCAGTTTTGAAAAAGTATTAGTCTGAAACCAAAAGTAGGTTAGTAATTCAGACAAATAAAACCAAAAGTAGGAATACAGATCTACACAAACCAAAGAAGCCTAACATTTATATATTTGATAATTTTTTTAATTATTTTTAGCTCAGTGAAGTAAGACTTGAGCATCAAGAATTATGATTGCTACCTGACCTCCATCCTAAAATTCAAGGCCAAATAGAACTCTCAAAAAGCACCAGACAACCAATCGAACTCCAGCATCCACCCGCCTATGCTAGGTCATGGCCTCAGAGGCTAGAAAAACATAACGTCCTTAATTGGTCCGACTATCTAAGTATTGACTGGGCTTGGTCCTCGGCGTTTATACTTTTGTTTCGACTAATTTCAAGATGGAATCTTCTACCTTTCAGAATAATAATAATAATAATAATAATAATAATAAATTAAATTAAATTAAATTTAGTGCGAACCTTAAGCCTGGAAAGGCCTTGTTGTTAGGACTGATATGGTAGCCTTTAGGTGTTTAGGTTAACCTTGCTATATACGCTTGCTATTCTGAAATGCAGCCAACTTCTCAACATTTTGAGACGAATTAAAACAACATAATTAAGCTAAAACCTATATACATTCTTAAGAGCTTAATCCTCTGAGAAAAAAAATTAAGTTAACAAACAGCACAATCAAAATGGATTGACAAGTACAAATGTGATAAGCCTTTGATTAAAGAAAATGGGAGGAGGTCAAGCACCAAACTGAGCTTCAAAGATTGATGAAAAGGCAAGAGGAATTTGTGCTATGAAAACTCTAGGCACTTTATTTAATTAATTACAGTTTAGTTTTTTTTTTACATCATTCAGTTCAACATTCAATCAAACAAATATACAAGGAATTAGGGGCGTGAATCTCTCTGTTAATGCTCTAAGCATGGATTAATTGCGAACCTTCTTGTGTTTTATTAGTCAAGTCAATCTAAAAGTCATCGCCTTTCCTCTTGATGTTCTTATATTTATGCTCAGCGATGATGATAATAATAATCAAATGGGATGGATAAGTACTGACCTAATCGATTTCAATGGACAAGTTCTTTAGAGCAAAAAATGATTTAATAGTTTTTATATTAATGCCCAGGGATGATAATAATGTTGCCTATACTGTCAGTCAATATAGTTGTATCCAATATTCATAACTTAGTTTTATCCATAATTATATATAAAAGCATGAATGACTTCTAAAAAAAATAATATATATTACCTATTATAATAATATTGATATAACATCACAATGTATTATTAATGGTTATAAATAGCTTCCCCCCTATCTCTGATTAAGAGAAAGATCAATAGAGATAAAAACTTTTAAAAGAAAGTTATTATTATTTAAAAAATTATATTTTTTAAAATAAATCCCAAGATATAAATTAATCCTTAATTTTCATTTTTTTCTTTTCTTTTTGTCAAAGATAAGATATTTTATTACAAACGAGTAATAAAAAATGAGTTCTAGTAGCTTCCCACTAGTTAGATGACTCGCGCGATGCCGCGGGTTAATTTTTTTTACATAAAAAATATCAAAAAAAAATTAAGATTTAAAAGTGTTAGGTCTTTCTGCAAAACTATACCCAACAGTCTTGAGTTTGGCTGCAACGTCTGACCCAAGAGTAATATTTATAATATTAATAATAACATTAAATTTGCATGACCCAAGTTTAAGTGGGTTTGACTGCAATACCAGACTCAATAACCTTGGATGTGGGTCTGGCTGCAAGGTCGTATCATAAAAGTGTAATAATTAAATAGATTAAGTAAAAAGAAAAAAATATAGAAAAAAAAACCAACATGAAGAAAATAACTAATGAAGAAAAAGAAAAAAATCTATTAACTGGGTTAATTCTTTAAACCAGGTTAACACGTCAAACATTGGATTTGTGTCGTGAAAGTTTGATAACTAAATAGAAAAAAAAAATTGACAAGTTACCTCAGAATTAACTGGGCTAACCCGTCAAACCTGGAATCCGTGTCATAAAAGTCTAATAATTCAATAGAAAAAAAATTAATATTAAGAAAGTAAATTAAAAAAAAAAAGTCAGAAAAAAACTAAAGGCATCAGCTTTTTCACTGTGGATTGCATTGTGCAGTCCACAATAAAATGCTTAAAAAGGAAAAGAAAAGGGAAAAAAACAAAGGCATACTCACGGGTCTTTAAACCAGGTTAACACGTCAAACATTGGATTTGTGTCGTGAAAGTTTGATAACTAAATAGAAAAAAAAAATTGACAAGTTACCTCAGAATTAACTGGGCTAACCCGTCAAACCTGGAATCCGTGTCATAAAAGTCTAATAATTCAATAGAAAAAAAATTAATATTAAGAAAGTAAATTAAAAAAAAAAAGTCAGAAAAAAACTAAAGGCATCAGCTTTTTCACTGTGGATTGCATTGTGCAGTCCACAATAAAATGCTTAAAAAGGAAAAGAAAAGGGAAAAAAACAAAGGCATACTCACGGGTTAAATTTTTTTTCTTGCATAAAAAATATAAAAAAGGCTAAGATTTAAGAGTGTTAGGTCTTTCTGCAAATATATACCAAAAAGTCTTGGGTCTAACTGCAGCGCTTGACCCAAGAGTAATATTTATAATATTAATAATAATATTAAACTTACATGACTCAAGTTTAAGTGAGTCTGACTGCAACACCAGATCCAAGAGCCTTGGATGTGGGTCTGGCTGCAAGATCGTGTCATAAAAGTATGATAATTAAATAGATTAATTAAAAAGAAAAAAAACCAACATGAGAAAAAAATTAATGAAGAAAGAGAAAAAAAAATCTGAATTAACTGGATTAACCCTTCAAACCAGGTTAACCCATCAAACTTGGGATTCGTGTCATGAAAGTTTGATAACTAAATAGAAAAAAAATATTGATGGGCTAACCAAGAATTAACTCATTTAATCCGTGAAACCAGGTTAACCAGTCAAACCCGGGATATGTGTCATGAAAATCTGATAATTAAATAGAAAGAAATTTAACATTAACAAATAAAATTAAACAAAAAAAATTAATTAAAAAGAAAAAAAACTTCGGGTTACTTTGTCGAACCATGTTAACCCGTTAAACCCGGGATCCATGTCATAAAAGTCTGATAACTAAATAAAAAAATTTAACATTAATAAAAGAAAAAAACAAATAAAAATGGACGGGTTAACCCAGAATTAACTGGGTTACCCGTAAAACCGGGTTAACCCGTCAGACCTGGGATATGTGTCATGAAAGTCTGATAACTAAATAGAAATAAATTTAACATTAACAAACTAAAGCAAACGAAAAAAATTAATTAAAAAAAAACTCCGGGTTAACTCGTCAAACCAGATTAACCTGTTAAACCTAGGATCCTTATCATGAAAGTTTGATAACTAAATAAAAAAATTTAACATTAACAAAAAAAAATGGACGGGTTAATCCAGAATTAACTGGGTGAACCCGTGAAACCAAGTTAACCTGAAACCTGAGATATGTGCCATGAAAGTCTGATAACTAAATAGAAAGAAATTTAACATTAACAAACTAAATTAAACAAAAAAAATTAATTAAAAAGAAAAAAAATCCGGGTTAACTCGTGAAACCAAGTTAACCTGTTAAACCCGAGATCAATGTCATAAAAATCTGATAACTAAATTAAAAAAATATTAACATTAATAAACTAAATTAAACAAAACAAAATTTATTAAAAGAAGAAAAACAAAAAAAAAAAAAAACTTAAAGGCATAAAAAAAAACTTAAAAAACAAAAAAAATAATAATAAAAAACAACTTAGCCTTTCACTGTGGATTGCTACAGTGAAAGGCTGAGTAGTTTTAGTATATTTCTAATCTTATAGATATATTTTTCTTTTCTTAAGCACTATTATTCATCAAATTATCATGACCATGATATTGCATATTATGAACAAAATATTTTATTGGTGTTTAAACACTGATTCAGTAAAAAAAAAAAACTTTATTGATGGACAAGGACGAAGAACATATCATCAAAAAAATTTCTTTCATTTTATCATTGTCATGTCCATTATAATCTTCTTCATTTAACTGAAGCTTGTCGATCCTATCATCTTCATCAATTTTTGTATGTTTACTAGTTCTTAATATATCATTTAACCCTCTAACTTCAACACCAACAATAATATTTTTACTACATGAAAATTTGATTTTTTTTTTCTAATTCGATAGATGAAGTAACTCGATATATATCAACTAACTCATCAAGTTAAAGGACATCGTCTCTTACGGTTACTTCATTGTTATCATCCTATACAATTTGGACACAACTTATGAGTTTGATTTTTCACTACGAATAACCAATCAAACCCTATAACCATCATTTCTAAATTAAGGATTGTATGTGTAAAAAATGTATCGACATTGTGGAAAAAAAAAACAAAGACATCGTTAATGTTGTGAAGTCTAGCCATTATATTAATCTCGACCAAACCATGATAGGGATCAAATTTGATTCCTTTATTAGAGGTATCATATCAATAGTATTTCAATAAAAAGACTCTATTATGCTTGCTACAATATTGCAATTCAATCAACTCTTATAACTTCCCATGATAATCAATTTCAAACTCATTAAAAGTTGATCCCATAACATAAACTTCACAATTATAGGTCTTTCTACCCTGACCATACTCCTTAATATGAATTCTTTAATCTAGGTATGTCTGAAGCATATCCATATAAAAAAAAAACAGACTTTTAAGTCATTGATAGACAAATAACTATGCATTATTATCTAAGGTGAAACTAACTTTGAGCTTTGTGATCTGTGACTTATCATAAACCAACTTCATATTCTCACGATAGCAAAATACAAGTATATTCATCCTAGCCTTCATGTTGTATTTAGTTTTGTCTTTTATGTCTATCACCGTACGTATTAAAAATATTTTCAAACATGTTTTTTTTATTTATTTATATGCATGACATCTAGATTATGGTAGAGGAGATTAGCCTTTTTTATCCCAAAAAATACTTTATTTTACCTAATTATGAGTCATATAAAAATTAGAAAACTTTTACTTACTAGATTGAAAATCAAACATAATGTCCCCATACTGCGAGACCACGTCATACAATTTTTCATCTGATAATATCGACAGTGCAACATCCCTTTCAACTTTACCACCTACAAAGAAGTCATATATGTTCTTTCTACGCTTATGACCGGTTGGAAAGAACCTACGATGAAAAAAAGAAAGAAAGATGTTTTACTACTATTTGTTAAGGTGAATACCTTGTTATTTTTTATACACTATGGGCATGTTAATAATTTTCATGCATGCTACAACCAGAAACCATCACATACACAGGAAAATCATTGATAATTCACATTAAAACTGCTTTCATCTGAAAATTTTGTTTTCATAAGACATTATATGTTAAAATTCTGAATGATCATAACTGATTCAACTTATTAATCAACAGTCAAAGACAAACATCTATATTTTTACTTGGACTATTAGGACCAAGTATGCTCATAGATAAGAACATGAACTCTGATCTTATACATATCTTCGGTGACAAGTTGTAAACTGTGAGTATCAAATGGATTGAATCCTATAATGATTACTATTATCATTTACAACTCATTGTACGTTGCTAGAATTAAAAGTTTACCTAGCCATCCTTTCTACCATGGTTTTATAAGGAAAATAGGGTTCTTCATAAGCAAATCAACATAAGTATTTTTTCATGAACCCTTTTTGTAGAAGATGCATTATAACAATATCTGGATTGAGAAACTTTTTATTTTTACACCTCTTACATGAACATCTAATACTGATTCCACTAATATTTTTCAGATTAAATAGTGCGTAATTAATAAAACTCTCAATCTCATTACAATAATCCATCGTGCATAACCCTTCGGGTGAAACTTGATACATACAAGAACGATCATCCATCCATTACTTATATGAAACCTATATAGAATATTGTGACAACATGTATTAAATAATAATATGAACTAAATAAATTATCATTACCCAATTAATTAGCTATTATTGGTTGAATTTAAAATTATTCAATCTATTTTAATAGTACCATTTAATGATTATCAATTTTCTCCACAAAAAAAAACCCAAATTCCTTTAAATTTACTTAAATTTTCAACTTAACAATAAAATTGATAAAATATAAAACGTACCCATTAAATAACTCATTATTTTTTTAATTATAAAACACTTAAATTACAAAATCAAACTTAATTTTATCAAATGATAAACAAATATAATTTTTCAAAATCTCAAATAAAATCTAACATCTACAAATCATGTGTTTATGCAACAAATTTGTATAGAAAAAAAAAAAAACTTCATTTATAAATACTTCCAAACAGTTTATTAGAAATTGAAAAAGAGGATCATAAATTAATTAGTTGAACAGGATACGAGTGATTAGTTACTTGCACTATTGGAATTGAGGGAACATGCCAAAAAAAGGGTCAACTAGATGATGATGATTATCATGGCATATTATTGGTATTTGGTATGGAACTAGTTACTTGCACTATTGGAATTGAAATATAAACTGTTGGCGTTTTCGATTTGATAGCTAAAAATTCTTGAAAAGAAATTCTAATATACCAGATTAGAAAAATAGATAAATATTGAAATAATAAATAGATAAAATAATTATATATATGTTTATATATGTATGTATGTATATTTTCCCAAAATTTTATCTATAATTATTAATTAATCATATTGAGAGTTAAATGGATTACAATTAACCTATTTATGAGTCCTTTTAAATTTTAAATGGATTACAGCTAATCATTTTAATGGATAATTATTATCATTATTAAGTAGCCTAATAAGTTATTAAAATTAAATGAATTATTATTAAAAATAAAATGAAGCGGGTCATTTAAAAAAAACAATATATTTAAAAATATTTAAAGTTTTTGGGTTGAACCTTTTAATGTGCTATTGTTTTTTAAGTATTTTTCAAGAGTGTTAGTTTTTCATAACTTATTTTTGGAAAGTGCTATGGTTTTCATTCATGTTCTTTTGTTTTTTTTACCCAGGAACCTATTCCTTAGGCCACTTTTAACAGAGGTTGTTTGTTTGGAGGTGTATGCTTTGGCTCTTGCCTTTTTATTATTAATAAATCATCTCTCGTTTCATCAAAAAAGAAAAAAGGTAGCATGGTTGGATCTGCATCCACACTGAACAAAAAAAGACGAAGGAGAAAAAAAAAACATGATTAATGTGAATAATTTCGATACAATAAGCTAGATGTAGGAAGTATATGACAAGAATATGTAACATCAATATTTTCTATCAAATTACTGTTCTTTTATGGTCCCCATTCCTTTGATCTTTCCCATGTTTTGCATGAGCGCCATTCAATTTTAATTATGATTGCGCAAAAAAATGTGTTGTTTATAGTTTGCTTCATTTTAATATGCGTGTTAATGCGGTACAAGTTTTTGTAAAAAGATTTTGTCAATTAAAAAATTATTTTTTAATTTTTGATACTAAGATATTAAAATTTAAAAAAGAGGTGTGCTATAATATTTTCTCCTACGTACAAAAGCTTTTGGATTTTTGTTTTTCAAAAGGGTGCTTTCTTTACAAGCCTTGGACTTTCCAGGGGAGATATCCTCCTATCTTGATTGCTAAATCTGCACCTTAACCCTTCCAAAATTTGAACCTTAGACCTCGAAGAACAAATTTCAATTTTAACTGCGGTGTCCTTTTGGGACAACTTTTGGATTTATAAGAGAAAACAAGAAGTTTTGGACAATACCATAGGACTAAAATTATTATTATGAGAGATTTACTGAATATTTGACTGTCTTTGCTTTGTGCACTTGCAGAATCAGTTGTTCAGGGAGCAGATTGAGAAGCTAAAGGGCGAGGTAATTTTTCAGGTTCCATGCGTATTATTTTATAATACATGCTTGTTCAGGGCTTCTTAGGTATAGATTTTGGTAAGCATTATCCTGATCTGCTATCATCATCTTTTGACTGACGTGTCTCAGGAGAAAATCCTAATGGAAGAAAACACGAAGTTGAGGGAGAAGGTATATTACCATCCAGCTTGAGCTTTTAGATCCTATACATTATCATGATCATCTCTGGTTGTGTTTTCGAGGAATGCGTCACCATTGTGTGTGGCATAGCACACAAGAATTTAGGCTTGTCACTCATAGTAGTTTTTTTTTTTTTTAAAGAAAAAAGAGAGCATTAAATATAGAAATGTCAAACTTGTATAAAATATCTATCAAGCTGTAGGACCAGTTCAGATTTGTGGTGCTAGCTCGTGGCCATGCTTGCTGTTTGTCCGGAGATCGTTCCTTCAGACAATAATTCAAAGACATATATATTTATTTATTTTGTTGGTAATAATTTTGTCTGATGACTTATTTTTGCAGTGTGGGATGCAACCACCGGACCTCTCAGCAACCAAGACGCCACAAATATTACAAGACCGGCAAATCATCGAGGTGGAGACAGAATTGTTCATAGGTCCACCAGACTCCAGAGATGCACGGCCTGCCCACAAAACCATAAGAGCTGATTAATTTGAGTTAAATAATTGCAGATTCAAATTTGCAATATAGTTCCAGCTTCCCAAGTGTCAATGGTGTTTTTTTTTTATTTATCATTGCATCTGATAGCTATGAATACTGTTGTGTCTAATAAATTTTGCCAAAAGTATAACAACTATAAAGGGCTTGGACAGTACCATTGGGTGATGAGAGTCAAAATATGTCAAGGAAGATTAATTTAACATACTGTAATGTTATATATAGCTCAATATTGATTCTGGTCTGCTTGCTTTATAACAAGAAAAGCTAAAACACATGGAGAATGTATAATAATTTTTCTTATAAAATATTGTAGATTGCTATAATATTTGTTCATATTTTTTTTCTTTGTTTTTTTTATAAATTTTTAAAATTGTTTTTGATAATTTTATTTTTTAATTTTGAAATGCTTGAGAATTTAGCTTCATAATTTTTTTTATTTTGTATTTCTACAAGATTAGTACGGTTTGCGGATTTGTAGAGGTAATTCAGGTTGCTCCAGTTTATGAATTTGATAGTTTTTATTTAATTTAACTTAGTTTTTTTATAGTATATTTATTTCTCATATTGTTAAAAAAATAATTTTAGAGAAAGACTATGTTATTAAACTTTATAAAATAATAAAATTTTAAGGACATGGAGGAAATTACTGCTTACCCAACACCTATTGTATTGTGGATTGTAATAGTAATCCACATATTATGCTTTTTTTTTTATGTTTTTAAATTTTTGTTATGATTTTTTTCTTAAATTTTTTTTTCGATTTTATTTTTTAAAATTGAGATTGTTAAGAATTTAATATAGTAATTTATTTTTATTTTTTTGCCAATATATGAGGTTAGCTTATTTTATGGGTTTTTTTTCAAGGTAACCCAGATTGTCCCGGTTTATGATTTTGGTGGGTTGTCTATTTTTTTTAATTGAACTTGATTTTTTTTATAGTCTATTTTTTTATCATATAGTTAAAAAAATAGTTTTAGAGAAAAGTCATTATTAAATTTTATAAAGTAACAAAAATTAAAGGGTATGAGGAAACTACTGTTCACCTACACAAATTGCACTATGAATGACAATAGTAATATATAGTGTTTTGCTTTCTTTCTTTTTGAATTTTTGTTATGATTTTTTTTAAAAATTTTTTTTGTCAATTTTATCTTTTAATATTGGAATGGTTGAGAATTTAGATTTATAATTTGTTTCTTTTTATTTTACATTTATTCAAGGTTAACATAATTTGCGGGTTTGTCGGGGTAACTCGGATTGCCCTGATTTACGAGTTTAATGGGGTATTTTTTTAATTGAATTTGACTCTTTTTTTCTCATATAGTTTTTAAAAAATAGTTTCAAACAAAAAAGTTATGTTATTAAACTTTATAAAGTCCATGAACCTATTCATATGTTTGGTTGATTCACTTGGTTCGCGGGTCTGAAATGTTTAACATTTTTAAATTAGTTTTTTTTTCATCCTTAGATACTGGGTTTATTGAGAATTCAATTTCATAATTAATTTTATTTCGTCTTTTATGAAGTTATCGCAATCTAAAAAAACCATCTCGGTATTGGGTTAGTGTTTGATTTCGTAATCTTCTATATTTGTTATCATATAGTTAAATAAAAAATAGTTTTGAAAAAAAATTTATAATTTCAGTGGAGTCCATAACTCAGTTCACAGGTTTAACGTACTTACTTGGCTTACCTAATTCACGGGTTTGATGAGTTTACCCATCGATAGGATAAATGTTTTTTTTTGTTTTTGGTCTTTTAATTGTTTTTAATTTTTTTTAATTTCATCATTTAATATTGGATTGGTTGGTAAATGAACTGCATTATTGATTTTTGTTTGCTTTCTAGGGATAATTATCTCAAATAAGTATCTATTTTTAGGTCGGTACTCAATTTTGTGAACATTTATTTTTATCATATAATTAAATAAAAAAATTTATAAAAAAAGTTTATTAAACCCAATAAAGTCCATGACTCGAGTTACGGGGGGCTGAGGTTGATCCAATCTGTCATTGTCTTAGGTTTAAAAAAATTATTATCTTGAAGTTTTTTTAAAAGCTAAATCATGTTATTATCAATTATCAATGTTGCATTAATTAAACTTATATGATCAATCGATTTAAGTCGAGTTAGCTTTCACACAGTTTAATTAAAAACTTGAGTTGGACAAAAAATTGAGCTAAAGATTTCAAAATTAATCCACTTGCTCAAGATAAAAAAAAAATTCCATGCTCTTAATATATATTTTTTACATTTAAAAAAGAATTAATCCAACCCGCGAGGAATTTGGAGGCAAATATAGCAGTACTTGTCTATACTTTGCTTTCCCCCCTTTTAAAACAGTTATGTGAAAGATGAGAGATTAATTAGTACCCCAGTTAACCAGCAATTCAATCGCTATTTTTTTTTTTTGGTTGAAATCGGGCTTGACTCTCTAAAAAACTAAATTAAATGAGAAAAGGTCGATTAAATGAGGCTGTAATACAGAAACAAGTACAAATTTATGTGAGGATCCCTGGAGATACAATGATCTTTATAAAAATGATTTTTAGTTAATCCAAAATTAGTTAACAAGTCTTTTGCTGCATTGGCTTCTTGAAACACATGTTGAACTTTAACCTCCTACTGTCGTGCCAGCAATTCACTTGCTTGGCATCAATTTTTACATTGTCCTTTGCTAAATAATTAACCACTAGCAAGAAATCCGATTTTAAAACAAGCCTTTTAATTCCGAACGACCAAAGCTAGTCTGAGGCCAGAAACTACTACCCTCAATTCTGCTCTGCCATAAGAGCAAGTACCAGCTAATCCTAGATTTCCTTTACTACTACAACCATCCATATTTAACGTCAACCATTCCAGCGGAGGGACCGACCCATCATCAAAGAAACTCCTTCTATCCCTCGAATTGAGCAAAACCTTCCGCACATCCTGAGCTAAACTGCAGTCCCTTATATAACACGTGAAGCATAGGTTCCTTTTTCAAAGAACAATGGTGATAGTTAAATTCCTACGCCATCTATTCTCATTCGCCGTCAATTTATCATGAGCTACCCCCCCCAGAGAAAAGCTCTGATTCTCTCCGATCCCTTCCAGCTCCATATCAATCTCCAAATAGGATCCCTGTTTCTAACCTGGCTTGCTATGCTCATGTGGCAGGCAGATTTTACAGTAAACACACCACTTGCAAATTTACACCAATAACTTGAATCTCCCTCGATGGTACGTACTAGAAGGAGGATAACTAGCCATTACCATAATTATTTGTATGGGGAGTAAATGAGCAAAGAAATCCCATCTCCATTGAATATTAGACTCCATGTTCGCTACTGATACATTTAAATTTTCCACTGGAATATCTTGTAAAGCATGCTGTACTAGCGGGCCGATACCTTCCAGTCAGTTGTCTTTCCAAAACCGAACTTCTACTCCATTCCCAACAGACCAACCTAGGCCTTCAATAACCTGAGGCCAAACTTTACAGATTGTTTTCCACAACGGAGAGTCCTTCCCTTTAGCTTGGACTTGTGGTATACGATCTTGAGTCTTAACATACTTACTCCTCAGGACATCTGCCCATAGATTATTGTTGTCATGGATAATACCCCATCCTAACTTCATTACATAAGCCTTATTCATTGAGTGCATATTTCGAATCCCTAACCCTTCTTCCTGTTTGGCCTGACACATATTCTTGGACTTCCACCCAGCCAATTTTTTATGCATTCAATTTTGTTTCTGTTTACAATTCTGAATTTTGCATTAATATCCCAAAAGTTACATGCCTAAATGTAATTAATGCATCTGCCATTGCAATGGAGTGGTCAATGTAATTTTTTCCCATCAACCCTAAAGGAATATCAAGAGAAACGGAAGTACTTTTATTAATTAATACCTGACAAGTTAATGCGTAGGAAACCGAAGAGAGGCCTCAAAATCTCAAGGAGCTTTGTGTAATTTTTTGACCAGAAATGTGGATGCTCCATAGTTCAGTAAACATGGACAACGTTTAGACTTTAGAGGGCCAATTGACTGGACGTAACACCTAACTAGATGTCCTAGAAGTTTCAGAAAATTAAAATAATATGACCACTACACGGGTTCTACAGCAACAAGACTTCAGGACGCTGTCTGTAAAACAATTTTCAATAGTTTCGACGTACAATGTCCGATTGTACACGTTGATCGATGGTGAAGTTGATGAAGTATTTTAAACGTGGAAAGTACGATAATAATTGTTTTTTAAATTATTTTTTTATTTAAAATTATATTAAAATATTTTTTTCATGTTAGAAGTTATTTTATAATAATGAAAAATTCTTCCATAACCTATTTGACAAAAGACATTGAAAGTTATTGTGTATAAGTTGTCGGTTGTGTTTATGAAGATTTTTTGATGATGAGAAGATTTGTTATTTTTATGCTTAGAGATTTTTTAATCATTAAATAAAAACAATTGTAATCTAATAAATAATTAGAATTTTTTTGTTAATATTTTTTTGCACCATTTAAAGTGTTATAAATATGTAAAGTTAAAGGAGTTTTATATAATTTACAAAAGTTCACGTAATATCTACGGATCGTATCAACCGACAAACAACTGCCATAAACAAAAAAAACGGGAAAACTATAATTGCCTACACGCATCTGCATCACACGTTGGCCCAAATGTCTTCTGAGTTTGCTTCGTGGATTGAATTCTACATGGCGCTGCTATTCTAATTTCTAGGTCATACTCTCTTCTAAAGGGTCTTCTGAGCGCAGACCAGACCTACAGCAAACTTCGAAGAAGTCCTGCACTTTAGGCATCCAAGCAAACCAAAAACAATTAGCTCCAGAGTGAAAGCAAAAGAGTTTCTGCTTCCAAACTGTCCAAAAATATTACAGTCCTCCTTCCATTTTCGAGTGTCCATAAAATTACTAGGAGCTAGCTTCGAGATCTAATTAAGTAGGGTGCTTTATCATAAAAACAACTACTGCCAGAGAGAGACAGAGATGGCTAAATTGAATGGTGGTCCCCTGCATCCTTCAATGCAAGGTCCCTCTGTTTTCGAACAAAACAGCTCTTTCTTTTTCTATAGAAGAAAACCCATGACGATCAAGAAGAAGAACCTATTCACTGGTCCTGTAAGTTTTTCTTCTTTCTTCTTGTTTCTATTTTATTGGGAGAAAACAGCTGGTTTTGATTTATGGGGTTTTGGTTGATCAATCAGGTGGCAAGGCTACTAGGTCCGGCGATTTTTGAGGCTTCAAAGCCAAAGGTGTTGCTTCTAGAGGTCGAAAATAAGCAGCCAGCTGCAGGGGAGCTTCCTCCAAGGACTCGTACCCTAACGAACTGCTTAGCCCCGGCCCCCTCTATAATTTGCAAGACGAAAGCATTTCCTTCTACAATTTTTTCTTGGGCTTGTCAGTATGCTATCATATTGCTAGCATTTATATTACTTCTTTCATTCCATTTCGCTTATTAATATCGTTAATGTCTCTGGTTTAACCTGTGCGATGAGGGGCGAGGATTCTAGGATAAAATGCTTGGAAAAATAATCTTATGTCTTGACAACTTCGAGTTTCAATGATATGTTTGTACGATTTTTTATTTATTTGTAATTTTACTGAATTAATGTGGTAAATGTAATCATATAAATCTCTTACCATTATTGGAACCTTAGACTACTAGTTGCTAAATGGGTTAATTTCCTCCCACATTAGGAAATTAAAGATCACGAGAAAATATTATTTTATCAATGTATTAATCTTAATATAGATGACCACCGACTTGTAACTATATAAAAATAAAATATAATATAAAATAATACCAAAATGCAATTTATTTCTTTGGGCTACGACCTATTTTTTCAAAAATAAATAAATAAATAAAACTATGGCTTAATGATATCTACCGACCCCTACTGTTAAAAAGAAAAGATAATGGATCATTAGTCATTTAACTATGCTTTCAATTGTTTGAAAATATATAATAAATAATTTGGGTGAAAATAGAGCTTTTCGGATTGGGTAACTAATTACAAAATAAAAAATATATATATTCCTGACCTAAGTTCAAAATTTTTAATAATTAATAGTTACCAAGCTAACAGGATAATTCTGGTATCCCGAATTTACGTTATCCACTATCCTTATTATTTACTAAGATTAGGGCTGTGAAACAAACCAAATTACTTAAACTCGATTTGAGATCACTTCAATAAAATATTTGTTGAAGCTCGATTGTTACTTGAGCAATTCAGTACTACTCGGAGTGGCTTGAAATGTTCATGAACAAGAAATATATTTTAAGATAATTATTTAAATATAATAATATTATTAAAATATAATCTTTATTATAAAGTGGTTGCAAATTAACTATAAAAATAAATATAAGATGAAATACTAAATGATTTTAACATTTAAACTAATGTTAATTAATATTGTTAGAGTAATGTAAAACTAGTTTCGATACTTTTTTTTTTAATTAACGTGAGTATCCGGACCAGTTTGCGCGCACCTCGACTAATCCCACGGACACTAAAGTTAACGACCATATAAACCTCCAGTGGCCATCATATTACCAACCACAGGGCTCGAATTTGAGACCACATGGGGAGCAAACCCCTTGATCCCAAACTCTTACCACTAGGCCACCTACTAGATGGTTCTAGTTTCGATATCTCATCTACTAACTTGAGTTATATATTAGATTAAAGATTTTTTTTAATAATGTATCAGAGTCTTGTTAATCAGATGTTTACAAGTTTAAATCTCATCTCCTCTCTTATATTATACAAGTTTTAAATAAAAAAAGCTTTTTCACTCGATAAAATATGTTAGAGAGTAATATACAATTATTCTTGAAACTTTACCTAATATGTTAAGTTATTGAATTGAGATGATTATTTGAAAAATATGAAATGCTGATATAAAAGAGTTAATTTTTTAGAATTATTATATTAAATACTTATTTTGTTGATAAATTAACAAGCTTGAGCTTGATAGAAGAAGTAACAAATCAAACTAAAGCTAAGTTGGGAGAATTAAAATTTCCAAAAATCTTCTAATTTTAATATGGATATATTATTTATCATTGGATTAAATAGATTTAATTTAATTGATTCAAGAATTTCTCTTGTCATAAAACAAAACGGAAATAATATCTACATAACTGGAGAGATTATGTCAAGGTTCGTCATGTGAACAGCCAAGATCAGCTTGCTGACCTCCTCACCAAGCCTCCTGTCCACCCAATGCACTGAACAACTCAGAACCAAGATTGGCCTTGCTGATAGCAGCCATATCTTGCGAGGTGTATCACAGATCCTGCCTTATATCATTTCACAGATTCTACCTCAAATCAATTCACATAAGACTAGCTCAGAATCAAGGCTCACAACGGTTACAATCTTCACAGCCACAATTATAGTTGGCCTTTCTAGAACAGTTTTTCTAATCCTATGTATATATACAGCACTGTATTCATTTGTATTTGGCGTGGAAAAACAATATACTAATTCCATCAATACACTGTCAATATTTTAGCTTCATCATCTACATAACTGGAGAGTTGGCGACCCAACTCTAGCTAGCGTGGCTAGAAAAGAAACTAGTTATATATTTGGGAAAGAATTTCCTACTCTACAAGGCTTGTTCGTATTTTAATATTAAAATCCAATAAGTCAAATTGATGGTTGGCGACTTTTGTTTGTTTGTTTCTTACTACTGTGTACACACAGTTTACACAGTTGCCGTCCATGAAAGTGCTCTTCTTTTTTATTCACAACTATATATTTAGCAAACAGAGAGTTCCGAGATGAATTGTATGCTTTCTTCTTCTTCTTCTTCTTGGATTTGTACAACTGAGTACGAATAACTTCTTTTTAATCTCTCAGCTTGTTTAGATAAGTTCATGTTTGGTTTGCTTTTTTTATAATGGTAACGGTTTTATGCTACATAATTAAATAAATTATGCCTATTAATTTGGTTTTCCCCTAATGAAATCAAATCCCTTTTTTTTTTTTTTATAAGAAGATATGTCTATATTAGAGAAGAAGGAAAATTCAGGACATCGTTTGAGATAATATATAAAATACGATGGGGCCATCTTCCATCATTTGAGATAATATATAAAATACGTACTATCCTAGCCAACACTATGCTATGAGTTTGGTAATTTGTTTTAATATAAAAAAAAAAACTTGAGTGATGATAGTATTTTTAAATGAGTAAAAAATATAGGATTTATTTGGCTAATTTAATAATATGATTATAAAAAAAGTTAATAACAATAAAAAAGAGCAATTAATAATACGATTATAAAAAGGTTAATATCATCTAGATATTTTTAAAAGATCTCAATAATCTTATTTGATATCAAAGGAAAAATAAATGAGAACAGGATAATCTTATAGATAAAAAATAAAAAAATCAAAACTCAATTATTAACAAATCAAATGCTGAAGAAAAAAGTAAAAAAATAATCAGCTTTTAAAAAGATAAAAAACAAATTGACTTGAGTTATTATGTTAAATTCACGGCTGAGTTGTGAGGTCAGAACAACCTCACAAAAAATTAATTGAATAAAACAATGAGGTCAATTCTCAAATTAATAAAATACAAAACTAAAAATAATGCCAGAAAAAAAATCACCCAACCAAATTAATTTAGTTGATTGTGAAACCAAACCTTCCAACCACAGCAACTGTTGTTGAAAAAAAAAATTAATTAAAAACCGAAAGTGAAATTCACAAGCAAATTGTAAAAATCATGGTTCAACATGGAAATGGCTCCATGTCGAGATAAAATAAATATTAAACAAGCGATGACCAACAAAAATAGAAATATATAGAAACCACATATATATAAATTAATAAGAGAACCAAATTAATTTAGAGTGCAAGTGCACGCTGCTTCTCGAGAAATCTTAAAATATTATTTACATATAAGCATTACATACATATAAGTTTTAGGAAACCCAATATATATTACATTTTTCAAACATGGCTCCATTATTACGAGAGTAAATCAAATCATCTACCATACAAAAAAAAAAAAATCTCTTCTTCATCTTCATTAATTTTAATTAAAAATAAGTATATTATATCTTTTAATTAAATCCTTCCTTGCACTTTATATTCATTACCAAATTTCACGTATCAAAGAGGTTGATTAACAAATACTTTATCTTCAAGAAATAAACATCATGCTCTTGGAGCTTGATGTAACCCATACAAAACCAAATTAATTTCACGTAACAAAGAAGTTGATTAACACATTCTTGTTCTTAAAGGGTTTCTATGTAGAAAAGCTGACTTCACGTATAATTTGAAGATAGATCATGAATTTTAAGTTGCCAAAACAATCATCACTCTTATTGTCCTATACCTTGCTACCAAAGCAACAAAAAAAAAAAAAAAACAAATATTGTAATCAACACCTTACACTTTTTCACAATCTTTAGCTACCAATTATGTTTTATATTTGTGAATTTCATAAATTTTTCTTATACTTCCAAGTTACACCAATGATTTTTTTTATTTTTTTGGAACCTCTGTTAATTCCCACATATTTCTTTTTAATAAAATCAATTTCATTATTGATAGTATTTTTTTCATTTTGTTTCTTTGATGGTATTTCCGAAAGTCATAAGGTTACAATATGAGAATAAAAAAAATAAGTAAGTGGGTCATCATATTGATCAATTATTGTTACCTCATAATCACT
>Ga0325414_1002027_pt1 | contig 20172 bp, 8 predicted proteins | sample PopdelMetagenome_8_FD_206183 | JGI IMG/M metagenome (GOLD analysis project Ga0325414, IMG submission 206183) | Populus deltoides microbial communities from Bellville, Georgia, United States - Leaf-PdKOR-R3 | ecosystem: Host-associated > Plants > Phyllosphere > Phylloplane/Leaf | place: USA... | reverse complement strand
TATATATATATATATATATAAAGTTTAATTTTTAGCCAACCCTATATAAAAACCAAATACATAAGATAATAATCCAAAGATAGAGGGTGAGACATGTTTATATTTAATATTTTTGGCAAAATATTAGACTTAGATAACATGATTCTAACTTGCTTTGAGGCTTAACATTCTTAAATTTAGCTATGCAATGAATCCAAATAGACAGGGTCTGGGGAGCTGCTAGATCTAATCTCCTTAGGTTTAGTTACACGATAAGCTCAACTACATATGGATCTGGCGAGCTACCAACTTAATATCTTTAGGTTCAACTATACGCTAAGCTTAGACTGATATAAGTATGGCGAGATATTAAACCCAACATTCTTGTGTTCAAGTAGATGTTAAGTCCAAGTATATATGGGTCTAACAAGTTTCTAAACCCAACAACCTTAGGTTTAACAACACACTGAGCCCAAGTAGACATAGGGTCTGGCGAGTTTCCAGACCTAATGTTTTTGGGACCAGCTATGCATTCAGCTCAAGTTCATATAGGGCTAGCGAGTTTCCAGATCTGACATCCCCAAGTTTAGCTATATGCTAAGTTTAAGTAGATATGAGTTCGACAAGCTACTAGACCCATAGCCCATGGACTTGGTCTCGTGCCAAGTTATGGATATGAGCTTGACGACCATTATAAGCCATATAAGAGAGCATTGCCAAAGTCTTGACATTGACTGACCATAGATTCTTTACAATTTCACATCCCTAAACCAATGGTCAAGCTGAACTGACTAACAAAGTGTTGCTTGATGGACTCAAGAAAAAAAAAATTAAAGGAAGCTAAGTTATAATGGGTAAAATTGCTAAATAAAACCTTATGGGCTTATAAAACAACTCAAAAAACATCTACTAGAGAAACTCTATTTCTCCTCACCTATGAAAGTGAGGCCATGATCCTAGCCGAGATTGGGTGTCCAAAATACATGGTAGTTATTATACCTCAAAAGACAATGAACAAGGCCTTAGAGCCAATCTAGATTTGCTAAAGAAATCTTGACTGACCACAACAGTTAAGAATAAAGTTTATCGGCATAGAACTACCCAGTACTAGAATGCTAGAGTTAAGAATAGAAGATTCAAGTTTGGAGATTTAGTGTTGAGAAAGTCGAGGCAAGCGAGTCCTAAAGTGGTATGGTCCTTTCAAAGCCACAAGAGCGGTAAAGACAAACCCTTATCATCTACAAGATAAGGAAGGGAAGAGTCTCCCTCACGCGTGATACTCTAATCACTTGAAAATGTATCATAGTCAATGAGAAAAAGAGTATAAGTTTATAATATATGAATGACTAATTCAAAATGATAATATGTTTTTATTTTCTCCAAGTGATGCTTAAAGGCTTCTCATTAATTCTCAAAGGGATTGACTTGGTCTATCTAAGGCAATACCCTTATAAACCTTTAAGTGATGAGTCTGAGGCCTCCATAGGGCAATAGTCCCATATATTTTTAAGGGATAAGTCTGAGGTCTCCCTAGATATTTAGCCCCACAATACTTTAATGGATTAACTTGGTCTTTTTAGGGCGAAATCCTCACAAATCTTAAAGGGATGGGTCTGAGGCCTCTCAAAAGAAATATTGTAAACCCTCAGCCTAAAACTGGTAAATCAGTGCTACAAATGATAACTTTTCAACTGAGAAATGATAATCAATAAGGAAAATTGTTGTATATAAGGATAAAAACTTATATAAATTTAACTTAAATTTCAAATAAAATAAAACAATTCAAGCGAACAATGCTTTGTGAGGAGGAGAATAATGAATTCCCCTCAATTAGTTTTCGTTAATTGTAATATCATTCTCTTGACATTTCTTTATTATTATGAAAAATGATTACGTGAAATGGTTAATTTACTAATTTTATTTTTGCAGATTCTTTTATTCAGACAATGAAATACGACAAGACCTATATGCTTAAGATCATCAAAATTGTCTAGTAAACAGAACATTCATGGGCTATAAGGACAAGAGTTTCTTCGCTTCAATGACCAATCATTTGTTCGCCCTTCCATCTCAATATTAGAAAGTTACTAGTATATTAGGTCGTGCTCTACTGCAGGTTAAATTAATTTTTTTAAATGCAAAAAACAATTAAGAGCATGAAGAATTTTTTAATAGTGTTATTAAACATGACCAAGTTGGTTAATTTTGAAACTCTCAACTTAACTCTTTGTCTAACTCAAGTTTTTAATTAAACCGTGTGAGAGCTAGCTCGATTATATTAATTTATTTTATAAGTCCAAATACAACTTTGATGATCGATAAAAACATGACTTAGCTTTTAGAAAAACTTCAAGATTATATTTTTTTAAAAAAATATTGAGATAATAACAAATTTGATCAACCTCGCCTCTCCACGAATCGGGTCATGGACTCTATTAGGTTTAATAATGTTTTTTATTTGATTATATGATAAAAATAGATGCTCATAAAATTGAGCACCAACCTAAAAATACACACTTATTTGAGACAATTATCCTTAGAAAGTAAAAAATAAATAAAAATAATGCAATCCATTTCTGAACCAATTCAATATTAAATGATGAAATAAAAAAAATTAAAACCAATTAAAAGACCAAAAACAGAAAAACCATATCCTATCGATAGGTAAACTCGTTAAACATGTGAATCGGGTAAGCTATGCCAGTATGTCAAACCTGTGAACTGGGTTATGGACTCCATTGGGATTATAATTTGTTTTTTTACTCTATTTTTTATTTAACTATAAGATAAAAAAATAGATGATTGTGAAATTAAAAAACCAACTCAATATTGAGATTTTTTTTTAGATCACGATAATCTCATAAAAGACGAAACCAAACTAATTATGAAAATGAATTTCCAATTAACCCAATATCTAAGGATGAAAAAAAATAATTTTAAAAGGTTAAACTTGCCAAATCCGCGAATCAAATTAACCATCCAAACTTGTAAATAGTTCCATCAACTTCATAAAGTTTAATAACATATATTTTTTTTGAAACTATTTTATTTAACTATACGAGAAAAAATAAATGACAAAAAAAGTCAAGTTCAATTTAAAAAAAAAAACACCCTACCAAACTCGTAAACCAGGGCAACCCGGGTTACTCTGACAAATCCGCAAACCATGCTAACCTTATAAAAAGGTTAAATAAAGGGAAATAAATTATGAAGCCAAATTCTCAACCATTCCAATATTAAAAGATGAAATCGACAAAAATAAATTTAAAAACAAAATCATAACAAAAATTTAAAATCATAAAGAAAGAAGAAAGAAAGGAAAACACTATAGATTACTATTGTAATTTACAGTACAAGATGTGTCGGTGAACAATGGTTTATTCATACCCTTTAATTTTTGTTACATTATAAAGTTTAATAACATGAATTTTCTCTAAAACTATTTTTTTAACCATATAAGAAAAATATAAACTACAAAAAAGTCAAGTTTAATTAAAAAAAAAACCTAACTCACCAAACTTGTAGACCAGGGTAGCATGGGTTACCTTAGCAAACTTGTAAACCTTGCTAACCTCATATAAAGACAAAATAAAAAGAAGCAAATTACGAAACTAAATTTCCGACAATCTCAATTTCAAAAGATGAAATCAACAAAAATAGATTTGAAAAAAATCATAAAAAAAATTCCAAAATTAAAAAAAAAAAAGCAAAACACTGGAGTGTTCGGTGAAAAATGATTTCCCCTACATTCTTTAATTTTTGTTACTTCATAAAGTTTAATAACATAGTTTTTATGTAAAACTATTTTTTAACAATATGATAAAAAAATAGACTATAAAAAAGTCAAATTGAATTAAAAAAACACACCAGGGCAATCTAGGTTACCTTGACAAAGCCGCAAATCACGCTATCCTCATAGAAAGATAAAATAAAAAAAATTACAAAACTAAATTCTCAATCATCTCAATATTAAAAAATAAAAATGACAAAAATAATTTTGAAAACAAAAGCATAACAAAAAAACAAAAAAACTCATGTGTAAAAAAAATTATGAAGAAACATTGTAGCAATCTATAATGTTTTACGAGAAAAGCTACTATTCTTTCCTGATATCATTCAGCTTTTTTTTGTAATTAGAAATACCTCACCACCAGTAGTTTAGTTTCTCCTCTTATTTCCGGGAAAAATCACCAAACACTTTTGATTATATTGGTGAGGATCCATTAATTTTACATGTTTTATTTTTAATTAGAAAGATGGAGGGGCTGAAGATTTAGACCGTTAGTATACTCTCAAATATCCTCATATAATAAAAATCAATAAAAAAATCTAATTATTTTAATTTATTTTTAAACAAAAAATACTTTAAAAAATAATTGTTACTACAATTCCAATCATCCTCATATAATATATATGAGAAACTAACGGAGAAAAGCATAATGACTTGTTAAATTTTAATGAAGTTGTTCATGTAAAAATTAACAACTAGACATATCCTTTGGAAGAAATTACAAGTGCATAGCATAGTTGCAGAATAAATAATTACAAGATTTGGAATTTTGGTGATGAGGCTGTGAGTTTTATTATTATTACAAAGAATTACAAGTGCATAGCATATTATTATTATTATTATTATTATTATTATGAATTATTTCTTCTTCTTCTTTCTAATTTATTATCGTTTGATTATTGCAACTTAAAATTGAAAAATAATTAATTCCTATTTTGCTTTCTCAATTCCACTCCCTTGTCCAGGGTTGAATCAACCCTCCTAACATTTATGTTTTGGTACACAGCTTTATTGCTGAGTTGCAGTACAGTCTGTCGGTCGTAATTTCCATCGACCTCTCCTGCACAACATTTATATATTTTGGTACGAAATACATTTACTTCTCAAAAATAGTTAGGTCAATTCAGGGTTTCTTTTCATCAGTTTGGTTATTTCACTTTATATTTTCTTATCCGAGCAGGAAAAATCTCTACCTCCGCAATATTTATTATTTTAGCATGGCTTAAAATTACATTACAAACAGCGTTTTATAAAAATTTAATTATTATTTTTTTTACATTTTTAAATCATTTAATATATTAATATTGGCGTATTTAATTAAGAAATCACGAATATTATAGTCGTTGTTATAAAATTGTAATCCCAAATTCAAATAAGACAAATGTTTTGGATGTAATAAATCTTTCGGCTTGGACAATCAATGTCTAAGAAAGTACAATTGAAAATTATTTTTCACATTGTAAAATTATGATATAAATGATGTAATTTTAGAGAATTTGAATTAATACTCAAATGAAGAAGACGCTACATAATTGATGTATAAAGAAATTATTAATTTATATATTAAGTAGGACCTATGTTTTTTTAAAATGTAATGTAATAACCTTAATTTATTTACATGATAGTATTATCATCCAAAGTACATGATTATATATATAAAAAATTCAGCATAGTTTCCTTTATTTTTTTCAATATCAAGTTATATATTATAACCAACATAAGAACAAACTTCTTTTCTTTAAAATTTAATCAAATGAATCAATTGTTATATTATTCAAAAAACATTATGAATAATGAGATGATTAATTTAATTATGACATAATTTAAGACACATATTCATTTTAAAGCAAAATAAACATGAAATTAAATCCACATAATTACATTCATGTATTTTTCAAAAAAAAAAAAAAAACTAGTTTGAAAACATCATTCATATTTAATTTAGATTCATACATTTTTTAAATACAATATTATATTACATAACAAAATATGCATTTGATTATATAAAATCACAAATACAAGATTCACTACTCGGCACGATAATATGAGGTATATGAAATTTATATAATATCCAATATAATCAGCTTATACACAATGTGATGTGAACTTCTTAATCATGTGGTCAAATAACCCATAACGAAGTATATAACAACCTGAAAAGCTGAAAATCAGGTTTGATATGACCCTGGCCTTGAGGTAACGCTGTACCTAAGAACCAAAGATATTGAAAAATAATTTGGACCCATAAATAACCTTATCCTAAGTATACAAATGACATCACGAAACTAGTTAATATTCGATAAGTTAGTGTACAATCTTTTTCCCTACAAATAAGATTGTTTTATCATAAACAAACAAAAGAACAATTCATGTTTAATCAACTTGTTGCCAAAATTCTATTACAAAACAAAATATAGTCCTCTAACTAACTCTAATGGATCCTTTTTGGATTGCAAGTTAATGGCCCTAAACTAGTAATCAACTTACATAAGTCTAAAAATGAAATAAACCCCAAAACAATGTCTAATGAGCTAAAATAAACTCAAGTTAAAAATAATTATTTAAAATTAAATAAATAAATAAAATAGGATAATAAAAACAAAATCTTCATGCTAAATTCCTTTATGTAGCCTGAATCTCCAATTTTCGCATATTCTTGGTAGATTTCAGTCATGACTTCAAACATGTCGTTCTTTCTTTTTTGGATGAATTACTGAGCCTATCATTTATGGTTGGAAAGTTTGAGATATTTAGTTTCCAGTCAAACTTAAATCATAGAAGATTTCCACTTGTATGTCCAGATATGTCCTAAACAATACATGAAAGTCTAGTATGATAGATTTAACAAGATTCATCTAGTAACTTTGACTCTTTGAAATTATATGTTTCTGAACTCTATTTTACCTGACTATTCACAACCATATATTTTCATGTGTCTAGTATCTCCTTGTAAATGTTCAGCGCAATCTGAGTATGGTTTGTGAGATATATCTAATCTCACAAAACTAATCATCATACGTTTTAAGGTCAAATTTTGACATGACTTGGCTCGTTTATATATATATATATATATATATATATATATATATATATATATATCCAACTAATACAGTTGTATAGTTTAAGGACATAAAATGTCTTCTCTAGCCCAAACCAGGAATTCATTTCATTATTACATTAACATATTTCTCCAAGTATCCATTAACCAAGACATTATCTCATTAACCAATGAACCATTATCTCCATCAGCCCTTTAACCAGACCACTAGTTTCATTAACTATGGTAACTAATTTCTACAACTGCCAATTAGTCAGAGAGTAGTCCCATTACCAGGTTAACTACTTTCTTCAACAATTAATATTTATCAAATATATTACAATACAATTAAGGAAAAATTACAATCATAATTAATTAATATATTAGGTTTAAGGTGTCGAGCATCAACCTGACATCTAGACATGTGAAATGGTCCCGTACTACTGAGTAGGTCCTGTGACCTCTCCTATACCAACAAGGACAATGTCATTTACTATTAAATCCTCTATTTACTTTGAAATTTAACTTCATAAACAATCATTTTATTCTTGACTTAATACGATTTCATATTACTTAAGCTAATTATCATTAGCCATTTAACCCATATTAACAATTTTATTTTTACAATTTTCATCATTTAAATCTTACATTAAGAGCATTTTTAAATAAAATTTTAAAGTTAGCTATTTCTAACCAACTTAACTTAGCTTAATTGCTCAAAAATGCTGATTAATATTTTAACAATATCTAAAGTTATAAAATTAGGTTTCATGCATAGTTTATTTCTTTCAAAAGATAAGATACATGACTATAACTTTATTAAAGGAAAGAAAACTCATTTCTTCCAAACCTTTTACGTTACTCGTTATTGTAACATCTAAAAACTATCTAGCAAGATTTCATCCAACCCTTCCTTAGTTTTTAACTAGTATTTGGAGTTTTAAAACTCCAATTTAAGTAAGGTTACTCTTGTTGGAAAGCTAAACTCCCTAACTTCAACTTTTAAGAGAAACTTATTCCATTGTTTGTCATTTTCAAGCCCTAAACCTAGCTGGAAGTTGGATGATGAAGTTGTCCAATTTTATTTTATTTTTTGACCTAACGAAATGTTTTCATTTGTTTTCTCACCATTCAAAACAACTAATTCTCTTAGACATAACTCATAACACTCTTTCATCAATAATACTTCAACATTACATAAAATTCCATAATTCCATATAACTTAAAATATTCATAATTCAAAGCTTACCCAAATCCTTCCATTATAATTAAACACAAATTTTCTATTTCTTTTCAACTCGTTCTTCACATTTTGACATATGCTACAATAATCACAACCAAACAACATTCATGCATTTTATTAAATTTTTTTCCTAGTTTTTTCTCCTTTATGGTTGGCACCACAATCCTTCGTGACACTAGGATTTGTTTTATTTAATTATTCATTATTCTAAGTTGTTTTCATCCATTTTTATCCTAATTACATCAAGCAAGACAAATTTATCATTTCCCTTAATTTTTCTCATGAACTCCAACATAGAATTTTCAATTTAAGCATCAATTCTTAATTGTATTCAATTTAATTTATATAATCAAGTCTAAAACCCTTTACCTGGTAATAAAATGAGCTTCGATCCTTAGCTAATCAAAATTTTTCAACAATCTTTCCCCCCCTCTTAGCCAGCTTCCTACCTTCTTCATATCCCTAAGTTTTTTCATGTATTCACCTTGATTCTTGCTTTGATGTTGTTTTGCTCACCACTTAGCCTAAATCTTACCGACACCCCCTTCAATTTATTGCCCCTTCAATTTCCTCTCAACCTGTTGTAAATAGGCTTGAAAATACTCCGTTCCCCCCCTCTTTCACTATTGTTGTCGGCTTAGAGACTAAGACATGAAGTATTTATAGTCAAATCTTTTAATATTTACATATTGACCCCATTTTGCTTAGTTATTACATTTTGTCCTCATCTTTTCTCTATTCTAACAATGAGTGTTATACTTTATTTTATTTATTTTTATTTCACACTTTGTTATTTAATTCTATATCCTTAATTTAATTTAATTCATTCTCATGTTAAAATTTTTATATTTAAAAAAAATTAATTGGGGGTTTACATATAAATATATTATAAATTTAACAAATTACTAATTTACCATATTAGTTCCAAGTCAGGACCAGTTAAAAAATATTTAATCAAGGTAATTAATTTATAAAGGTTATAATGTATTTTTCAATCGAGTCTTTCATTTAAAATATCTTATTTATTTATCTATTTATTTATTATTTTTAATGTAAATGCTGAAATATTTCCTCACTTTGTGTTTAAGACCTAGTTACTTGAGGAGCATATAGAGAAGATCCATCTACTATTATTCCGTAACTGATTGTATTCAGTGCACATATTAGATAGGTAGCTTGCGCTAAATCACATGTTAGATCAATTTTTTTTTCTAACAAGAAAAAAGAATGTTCAACCACTATTAGTTTGTTATAACAAGGTAAGAAAATATACAACTTTGATCATAAACCTAATTAGGTTCAATAAGTTGGTTTCATTTAATTATATGATTAAAAAAGCAATGACAATAAATATACCAAAAAATTTTAAAATAGTAATCGCGATGATCTGTACAAAAAGAATGTTATCCAAAAAAAATATGAAGCTCAATTTCTAGACAACCCAACACTAAATGGAAAAATTAAAAAAAAACAACAAAAAACTAATTCGAGTAAACCCAAGTTAGCATGACAAACTTATGAACTAGGTTGTGAGGTTGAAATAACCCCATAGAAAGCAAATAAAAAAAATTACAACACTTAGTTTCCAATAATTCAAATTTAGAATGATGAAATAAATATAAAATCAATTAACAAAAAGGACAAAAAAAAACACTAGAAAACCCCGGGACATCCGCCAAACCTTGTAAGCTAGATTATACAAATGAGATAACCTGATAGAAGGAAAAATATAAAAAATTATAAAACTCAATTCTTAAAGTAACCCAATATAGAAGGATAAAATAAAAAAATATTCAATCTTAAAAATCACAAAAAAAAAACTCGTGGCCTTGATCATTTTAGTGGGATAACCTTTTATAAAGGAAACCATGAACCTTAATTTCCAACAAAACCAATGTCAAAAGATGGAATTGAAAAATAAAATCAGTGTAAAATAGAATCTAAAAAAAAGACTGATATCAACCCAGGTTAGCATCTCAAACCCTTGACTTGGATCATGAGACCAGGATGAACCTATCAAAACAAATCATGAAGCCCAATTCCTAACAAACCCAATATTAAAGGATAAATTTGGAATAAAAATAAAACGATAGGCAACATTTTTTGGTGGATCAACATGAATACCAAGGAGAGGGGAGAGGAAAGAGAGGAGGAAAAATAGGCTACCACGCACCTTCAGCTATGACACACGCTGGCAAGAGCTCGTCATACCACTACCAACAAGATAATAAACATTGTGGCTTTCCTCCACATGCTAGCATGTTTAATACATGTGCCAGCCTAGTTGTCCTACTCTTTTACCCTAGCCCACCATATTTGTTTCAGTTTTAATTTTGTTCTCTTAACACAATTTTTTTACATCAACATAAGTTTAATTTATTTTTCCAAGTCGAGCATCAATTGAATGTTGAGATTTTCCCTCAACATTGTGGAGACACCATATTTAGGCAACAAAAACTAACTATTAAGTCAAACCTCAATAAAGCCAATGTGAATGATCAAATTAGAAAAGAAAAGTTGAGTGACCAAAAAAAACTCTTCTCTTGATTGTGCAAATTTGTCCCTAATGTTAGCAAAAAAAAAAAAAAAAAAGACAGAACATTTGTTTAAGCTTCAAATTTGGTCACTGAAGCTCTAGCTCTTTTAAATCAATGAAAATGAATTATATTTTGTCAAATTGAGCATTATCCAAGTGATAAAATACTTCTCCGACACCGTAAAGTCTTAAAGACCATAAAAAAGAAAAAAAAAGGTTTCATTATGCTAATCCAAAGTGAAATCTCTTATAAAGCACAATAAAACATTTAATCCTATTAGTTATCCTTTTCAATATCTTTCTTATTTTATAGTTTATCTATCCTAGGCAAAGTGCTCATGTTCTGAGGTAGCTTGTAGGCTTAATTATCACATGAAATTGAAGAGTTAATTAAATACAAACAAGTCTCCATAATAGTGTGAGAGTCTTAAAAAAAAAAATCTTTTCACCTTTATAAAGGAAAATGAACTTAAGAGATACAAGATTAGTTATAAAATAATTGAGTTTTATTTTTAATTATTTAGTTGTTATTACGGTTGTCCACGAGTTGTTTTTTTTTTAATATAGAAATTGAAATTTTTTTTTTAAATTCAAAAAATATTTGAAATTATAATACACATTAAGAAAATTAAAAAAAAAGGATTGGTGATGCGAATCTCGTGATCACGTGGTCACGCAATTCACAAACAAGATTGACAATGAATTTTAAAAAGCTGAAACAAGTCTAATAAGAGTGTGACATAATGGAAACTTGTACTAAGAAACCAACACTATTAGAATAATAAGTCCACCCTACGAATACCAATTTGTGAACAAGAAGTATAAGGAAGACATCATGAAGTTAGTTAATCTTTGATAAGTCAATTTAGGTTTAAAAATAAAAATAAATAAAATAATAGTCAAAAATTACTTTATACCCTTTGCCACATATGATTGTAAAAAATACATAAGAAAAATAATTGTTGAAGAATTCTTACTGAACGAAAGCATGATGCCTTGTAAAATAAGAATTAATTCATGACCAATTAATTCTTCTTGTTTGATATGGAATCCTTATAAAATAAGTAAGCCAAATGTTACTACATAAGTTTTCAATAGCATTAAGAACTCTTTGTAGTGAATCAAATACATAAGTTTTAAGGAAACAATGTCTTTTTTATTTTCACACTTTGATGGCAAATTCTAAACCCAACTTTAAACGCATTGTTCTCTCTCGTCCAGGTGAATTAATAAGCCTACCATATATCATTGTAAAGGTATAGATTTTTTGTTTCTAACCCAATTGGAATAGCATCTAAATACTCGTGTAACTTCAAATATCACCCAAAAAGTAGATAAAGGTCCAGATTCGAAGATTTGAACATTTTTAATTCAAGTCTCTTGATTTAGCCCATTGAAATCCTCTTAGATCCACTTTGTTTTTAGGCCTTAGAATTAGACTTAGTAGACACTCTTAATGGATCATTTGATGTCGTAGTTAGGATCGCATCATCCCCTCTGTCCTAAAAAAGATTCAACACCGAATCATCACGTACATGAAATAAAGAAGACTAGAAACTTTAAATATATCACTAACATTATACACACTTTGTAGATTTAATTTGTAGGAATTTACTCTTTCAAGGAATTTGAATGAACCTCTAAGCTTCAACTTTGATTTCCTATATCAAAGAAAACTATCTTAGCCCATTTGAACCCAAACTCAATCTCCTGGTTCGAAGACAAACCTTTTTCATATTTTGCTTGTTTGGAATGCATACTTCTCATTCTTTTTCTCAACATGTTGTCGTACCATCTTAAACAATGCTTTCATCACCTGTGCTTTTCTATTGCCATAAAATCTAACTCTTTTATTAACCAGTAAAGAAATCAAATCTAGTAGAGTTAAACCATAAAATATGTTTAGTAAGTTATTTTTCCCTTCAACCTTTTCTTTCATCATAATTTGATGATAACCAATTTCAAATCAATCTTACTAAATATACTATCACGCAACTCATTAATAATATCATCAAGTTTAGAGATAAGATGTCTATACTTTACCATACTATTGTTGATTGAATAAAAAATTATGTTTATTTGTCTAAAATTGTATAACAGGACAAATTAAACTCAAATTCAAATTTGATTGTCCTATATCATCCTCAAAATCCTATAACAAAGATATATCAATACTAAAAATAAAATAATCAAGAATGTTAGTGATAAAAAATATGCCTCTTAAAATTATAGGCACGTCTGAAAATTATGCATTCTTAATCTCATTCTTTTTTGTATTGAAACTTAAGTGTTTATCTATATTTTGTACACTCTCTTCTTTTCTCATCCTTATTTTCTTCTCTCCACTCTTTACTTCAATTGACTTTCATTTCTCCCGTAGCCGAATCTGAGTCTTTTCTCTTCTCTTTTATTCTTTCCTTAATGTTCACTTTATTTTCACTCGTTAAACTCATTACTCCGGATGGTTTATTTATCTCTTTGGTTTTTCTTTCTCTTTTCAGCTTTAATTGGTCTTGTTTAAGCATCTAAAGCTCTTTTCTTGCCAACTTTTGCCTCCAACAACAATGTATGAAAATAGTAGCTGATAATAATTTCAGTTATGCAAGCTTTACTAAACACTTTTGTATATATTTTTGCATGGTAACCACGACCTTACATTGTTTTATTAATATTTAACCTTCGCTTTTCTTTTTCAATTTTAATTGGTCTAAATAAACCTGTCTAGGTGATAATGATACAAGTGTGCATGTCCTTCCATCATTCTCAAGAGAATAAGTATTTTTAAATCCATCATGTTTTGTTTTTCTATCAAATTACCAAGGTCTTCCCAACAAGATATGACTTGAATGCATTAGAACCACATCACACAGAACCTCATCAACATACTTCCTATTCAAAAATAGAACCAAGACCTGCATAGTCACTTTCACCTCACCATAATCATTCAACCATTATAATCTATAAAGTCTATATTGCTTAATAGTACATAAGTTTAGTTTGCTAACAAGGATAGTACTAGCTACATTAGCATAACTTCCACTATTTATAATCAAACTACACACCTTATTTTATACATGACAACATGTATACAAGATGTTCTCCCTTTGCTAATCAATATCATCTTTATTAACTTGAACCTAAAGTGTATGTCTTATCCATTCACTAATTAATATCATATTTCTTAACTTGAACCTAAAGTGTATGTCTTATAACCATGTCTTTACCCTCAACCGGGTATGCAACCTCTTTATTAGTACAATCCTCAAATGGTGGCATGTCTTCACAATTAGATCTATCACTTTCAAGCGCAATGTCTCTATAGTCTTTAATAACCACTATTTCTTTATTTTGATACTACGAAGCATAGTGCCCAAGCTTTTGACACCTGAAACATTTAAAATCCCATGTATGTTTAGGTTGAGTATTAGATTTACCTTTGAAACTTATAAAGACATCAACCTTAGTTTTGGGTGGTTCGACTTTGGTGCTATTGAAGGGTTTTGGCTGGGCAACCCTCTCTCTTGAAATTTAGCTTCCATGATGATGAAGAACCCAAATTGTAAGTTGACCGTACATTCCCTTTCTTTTAAAGTTGTCTCTCCACTTTTGTAGCCATATGAATCATGTCTCTACCTCTACATAGTGTTGTAGCTCAACAACATTAGCTATCTTTCTATTCATCGCGTTAAAAAACCTAACCGTAGTAGTTTCCCTATCTCAACCATAATAGCCCTAATCATTGCAATTTCTATCTTTTCATGGTAATCTTCCACACTTTTTGACCCTTAATGTAAACTCTGTAATTTATGAAATAGCTCCCTATAATATAAATTAGAAACAAATTGTTTTCTTATTATAGCTTTCATGTCATCCCATTAATCAATAGGCCTTTCACCATTCCTTTTCATGCTCAAAACAAGTTGATCCCACCGTATTAATGCATAATATGTAAACTCAATGACCATGAGTTGTACTTTTTTTTTGTTTTATGTGGTGATGACAATCAAATATCCATTTAACCTTCTTTTCTCATTCTATATATGCATCTAGATCATTCTTTCTATGGAAATCAATAATTTTCATCTATCTTAATTAACCTTAATTCTCCTCTTGAATCTTCATAAGACCTAAAATTGTAGGAATTCTCCCTTTGATTGATAGTTCCACCTTGGCTAAAAATAACATTCTTTCAGCTTCGATTCAGCTCAAATCGATCTCTATTACCTATGGATGCAAAGTTATAGTCATCATCATCTACATTTGCATTTTCATCCACAAAATCAATTTTAACATTCTGTATGGCCCTTCAGATAGTGTTTCCTCTCCAGCTAGCCACCATTTTAAATCCATCTATCCCACCATGTTGTTGTCTCATTAAAGTCATCTCATCTTTAAGATTCTTCATCACCCTAATCAACAACTTAAGTTGTTGGGCAAAAGCTTGCATCCGAGCAAATATTAATTAATTATTATTTTGGGAAGTAGAGGAATATTAGGTTGAGACCAGCAAACAAGACCAAATCTAACACATATAGCAGGCTTTGTTGAATATCAAGAGCCTATTAGGACACCCCTCTGCAGTCCATTAAGTTGGTTGTCCATGTCATTCAACCAATGTCACATGGTAAGCAACAATCGCTCACTATCATTGTATAAACACAAGGTAATGAAAGTAGAGAGAGAGAGAGAGTAGGAAAGTATAACTATAACTATAACTAACTAACTCACTCACAAAAAAAATTTAAGGTATAAATATATAATATATAGACTTCTCATTCATCTAAAACTAGTATTGCACTAACATCCAATTCTGCAACACCTAGATAAAGAAAAAAACATATCTTTTTCTCTAGGTTGATAAAGGATTTTTAGCAGGACATATGGAGCTTGAGATCTTTGAGTGCTTGCTAGTACTCTAGAGTCCATTTAAAATTGGAGATATTCTTTAGAGTTTTGAAGAATGGCAAACAACGTACCTCTAAGTAAGAAATGAACATGTTGAGGGCTGTAATCTTTCCTGTTAGCCTTTGGACAACTTTCATGGATTAAAAATTAGTCATATTCATGATAACTTGTATCTTCTTAGGATTGGGTTCAATCTCTTTGGTACTAACTAAGAAACTCAAAAACTTTCCCCCCTTTATAACAAAGACATATTTAGTAGGATTCAACTTTATTTGATATTGGTGTAGAAGAGAGAAGACCTCTTTCAAGTCTTGGAGATATTTCTTAAAATTCATGTTTTTTACTAACATGCAATCAACATAAGCTTCCATATTTTGACCTATTTGATTATTAAAAACTTTATTTATTATTTGTTGAGAGGTCACACCTGTATTTTTCAAATCAAAAGGCATGGCTTGATAGCAAAATATTCATTGATCAGTGATAAAACCAGTAATCTCTTCATTATTAAGGTTTATAGAAATGTGATGATATCCTAAATTAGCATGCAGAGAACTTAGGTACTCAAAGCTAGTCGTAAATTCTACCAACTGGTCTATCTTTGGAAATGGAAAGTTATCTTTAGGACACACCTTATTAAGGTTAGTGAAATCAACACATATTCTTCTATTTGGCTTTTTCACCATAACCATGTTGGTGAGCCATTTTGGATACATTATCTAATGGATGAATCCAATCTTTATTAGTTTATTTGTCTCCTCTAAGATGGCTTTTTGTCTTTCTCCTCCAAAATTTCTTTTCTTTTATTGAATAAGAGAGAAAAATGGCATATTATTCAACCAATAAAAAAACTACCTCTAGGATAATGTTAGGCATGTCTGATGGCTTAAAGGAAAAAATTTTGGATATTGAAAAGCTTTACCAAAGCTTTCTCTTACTTTGGATCCAAGGTAGAACCAATCTTGGTGAAGGCATTTTATTTTGAAAGGAGGCTAACCTCTTTCAATTCTTCTACTATTTCTATTATTATCTCGAGTTTCTCTTTTATGGGTGTTTTATGGCCCAATATTAAAGTATTCTTCTCATTCAGAAATGATGAATTGCACCTTCTAGAGGTCAATTGTCTTCTCCTCATAGTAGTCACTCTTTTGTTTGTTAGGGATTTTATAGCTAAGTACTTATTGTTAATCATTATATTAATCTGATGAAAGAAAGGCCTACCAATGATGGAATTATAAGAGAGATTCATCTTAACCATGAAAATCTGTTACAACATGCAACATCTTGAGTAGGTCCCAATGGTCACTGAAAGATCTAAAACACCCTCCACTATCACTTTTTTCCTACAATTCCTATAAGAAGGGTCCTCACTAAGTCAACATGGTTATGTCCACGCTCATATATGTGTCATTGTATCTTCAGAGAGGATGTTCATGATGCTTCCATCATCAACCAATAGTTTGTGCACGTCTCCGTAAGGAAATGTCACACTTTTATCCTCGTGAGTGAAATAATAGGCTAATGCCACTGGTTTTAAACTTTTGATAATAACACTTGTTTTCCATAAGCTTTTCTACTTTCACTGAAATCCTATTGGAAGCCTCAAAATCTTTTTTTTATTTTTTTTGGTTGTTTCTTCTTAAACTACTAAAGATAAACTCTAGTTATGAGCTTTTCTATAATTTTTTTTTTCAGAGAAAAGCACTCTTTAGTTTCATGACCCTTATCCTTGTGGAATGAACATTACTTTATTTGATTTTATTTTCCCACATCTCCTTTTATTGGTGATGGATATTAGACATAACCATTTTCTCTTTATTGTAGTCAATACTTCAACTCTGGTGGTATTTAGTGGAATCATCATCAACTCAAGGTATACTAGTTTGTTTTGTGCAAATACTTAGGGATTACCTTTAAATGTTAGGGTATCTTGAGAGAGACCCCTATTATCATATTTTATAGAGATTTCTTTTCATTTATGAAAGTGAGGATGTTCTTGCCATGATATAATTGCTTCTTCCACGCGAATATGATTTTTCATAACTTGTTTTATATTAAAAAGGATCATATCAAGTTATGCATAAAGGCTTTCCCATAAGGAATAATTATGCATACAACTAATCACGGCTTTTATAGCCACTAGTTTTAGTAGGTTTTCCACTTTTAAAATCTCTTCATTGAATCTCTTAAAATGAGCCCTTGTACTCTCTCCTTCAAGTTAAGTGATGAAGAAAAGTTTGGATGAACTCTTTTTAGCAGGAATACTCGTGCTAAAATGAGTAATCAATTTTATATATAAATTTGAAAAACTAGATATCGATCCAAGTTTCAGAATATGATACCAGACTTGTGTAGATCCATGAAAGTGGTAGGAAGTATTTTGCAATGGCATTGGTATCCTAAATCACCAATTCCAGGTTGTTCCTTACATTCAAGGCATGTTCCTTAGGCTCATATATATAAGTCATCATAGTGATCCAATTTTATCTTGGAAACAATAAATTCTTTAGAGAGACAAACATTCACCATGATATCACATAATAAAGAATCACTTATCTAGCTTGAGTCCTTTCTTATATCTTTAGTACATAACCTTTTAGGTTGTGGAATGCTAGAATGAGACTCAGTTAGGAGATTGAGGTTGATGGTAAAGGTTATGGCCCTGGGTCTTGCCTTTTGATCTAGGGAGATCATATCCTGAGGATCTTGTAAATAAAGGCTTCTCGTGATATCATGACCTATTGTAGGAGTAATAATAATATGACATCTATTGTCTTCCACCTTGTTCTAGACATTCTTTTCAAGGAACTAAAGTTTTTGTTGCACATAAGGTACAAAAAGTAGAGATAAAAGAGGTGCAAGTGGTTGTATAATGGCTTATATAATCTAAGGATAAGTAGAAAGACTTATGAGTTGTTGTTATGTAGATAAAATAACTTCAGTTAGAGCTCTTCTTTGCTGGGCTAGCTATTAGAGATCTTTTAAAGTTTAAGATAATGGTGGGAGGTCGGTAAATCATCCTCTTGGTGTTTCAGTGTTATCCATCATAGAAGCTTTATGTTAAGGATGCAAAAAAGCAGTGAAAAGAAAACAAACAAGGCTTTTATTCAAATTCTCATAAACGATGTCATTATTGAAGCTAAAAAAACTCCATTGTATTTTAGCTTTCTTCGCGGATGATATCTGTAAAAAACTCTCCGATGCTAAAGTTAGTTTGGGCTATTTAAGTAGATATTATGTAAAAACAGTGAGTAAAGAAAGAGTTAAGTATTTTTCTCCTGTTTTGAGATCAGAAAATCAACCTTATCTTTTCCAAAAACATGGAATATATAGTTGGAAAAACATGAATAAATCTAGAAAAAATTATATGGATCAGCCCATAAACATTAACAAGGATCCATTAATGTTCCAAATGGGCTAATTATAAGATGTAAAACAGAAGCATTAAAATAAGCATTAAATGGACTAGTCTTGTAAGTTTCAACCAAGGCATAAATTAAAGATCCTTTGGAGCATCAAGAGGAGGCCTTAGTGCATTTAATTCATGTGTAATAGGGGTCTAATCCAACCTTATTTGGGTCATGAACTTTTGGCACCAATGCTGCCAGTTTTTGTGTTGTTTCCATGTGCTTTATGGATTTCATACTAATTATGGATTTTATATTGTGTATAAGAACATTAATTATTTCCTTTATGTATTAGGATATGTTATTTAATTTTTTTTCTATATCAAGTGTGAAGAATACACAAGAAGAGAAAACAAAGAATCTAAACTGAAAAAGGAAACAAGATGGCAGCAAAGTTTTCTATATTTGCAAAGAGAATATTTCAGCAACTTTAATTGTTTTTTCTAGTTATGGAAGGACAATTAATTGGTGACAAAATGGAATAATAAAGGTAAAGCTTTTCCTTCCAAAATAAGGTTAAATACAAGGTTACAATTAAAATCATTTTCTATCTTGGAAACTATAGGAGCAACAACTTCTCCCTTGGTTTCTAGGATCATTAAGCGGTATTGTAGGCTATAAATAAGCCTTATATCATACATGTATTGTTTTCTTGTCTTCTTCTCTTCTCACGACAACATAGAGAATTAACTTATAAGTATTATTTTTATTATTTCAAGTATAACCCAAGGCTTATTTGGGCTTAATAAATACTTGGTTTTTAACTAAGATCCAATGTTTGTTTGGATCAGTGTTTTGAGCTTATTAGTATATATTTTGGGTCAATTTTATAAGTGGGTCAATTTAATCCACAAAGGTAGATCCATTAGGGTTATTTTCTAATAGTACTTAACTCTTTATAAACCTAAAATTTTGCAGTCATTGAATAATATCATTCTGAATTTTTAGCTTTTGTATAAGAGTGATTCTTATATTTTTTAGTTCTTGAAAGAACTAAATCAACTTATCAAAGATTAACTGATTTCGCAGTGATATTCGATTTAATTTCAATAGTGTTGGTGTCTTAGGATATATTTTTATTATGTAATATTTTTATCATATTTTTTTCAGCTTTTCAAGATCATATTTTAATATTGATTACCACGTATAAAAAAAAAATATTCTAGCTGCTAAAGGTGGAGATCTGTTTTCTTGTTATTTTTTCACGTAGAGTTATAGCAGAATGGTAGCTTGTAATAAATAACAAGAGAGAAGGAGAATATTATAGATTTAAAC
>Ga0325414_1002025_pt1 | contig 20181 bp, 17 predicted proteins | sample PopdelMetagenome_8_FD_206183 | JGI IMG/M metagenome (GOLD analysis project Ga0325414, IMG submission 206183) | Populus deltoides microbial communities from Bellville, Georgia, United States - Leaf-PdKOR-R3 | ecosystem: Host-associated > Plants > Phyllosphere > Phylloplane/Leaf | place: USA... | reverse complement strand
AGGTAAACAATCCATCAACCACTGACACCACACGTCCATCATCCTTATGATTGAGTTTGGTTAACTTTTGTTAGAGTTTGGTTACCTTTTGTTATGTCTATTGATTATGTCATTCAAGCTTTTTGAACTTAAAAGGGCTTTGGCCTTTCATTACATGCCAATATGTTTATCTGCACGTAAAGGATTATCATGATTACTTTTACTTTCTATTTTATGTGTTCATCTCTCAATTTTTTTTCCTTGAACTCTTATTTTCTCCCGACTTTTTAATTGTTCTCTTCATTTTCTTTTCTCCTTTTTTATATCCACCTTTCCTTATTATACCAAAAATAAAATGAAAATTGATTTGAAAATCAAATAAAACTAAAATAAAGCACTCTTTTTATTAAAAAAAAAAACATGGAAAATGCCTAATATATATATTTGTGGATTTTTGGGTATTTAGAAATCAAAATTGGAAACTTGTTTCATAAGTAAGGGTAAAAAACTAGTGCCTACAGCAACTTTCTGACCACACCAGATCTATAAATAAAATCCTCGAGTTGTGAAAAACTCTATGGTATCCGCCTTTGAAGGGATGCAGTTTATATAACGCACTCCCACAAATATTGGTCGGAAATTCACGAATGTGTTGGATTTAGAAAATTCTTATTCAGTCACCTGCTTCTGTTTGTTGAGATTTGATAAGTTCTTCAACTGAATGTTCTTGCTCAAAACCAATGTAACAATCTGAAACCAGCATCAATTTCATCCCCTGAGAAAGCCAACATATCCAGTGAATTCACAAACAAAAATATAAGAATATGCGGCAGAAGTCAGAAGAGTGCAATAGTCTTTCAAGATGCTCACATGGGGGTGTTGCAAACAACACACAAACTCACTACGGAAATATTTTCAGCATAATCATTGAGGTATATCGTAAAGAATGATACTTGGAACCGGTCTTGGCCAATCAGGGTCTAGGAATGGTGCAAATCACCGTATATTTAATGATCTCCTCATTCTTTTTATTTGCAGAGAAAGGGCATGGATTAAGTATCGAGTTTTTTTTAAAACAGTATAAATCCAATTTTTTTTTTTTTTTTTTTTTGAAAAACAAGATCCCGAGAGGGGAAAAAAAACAGATCCCAACAATAAAAAAAAGCCAATTACATACATGATGAGTAAAAACCATTACTTTAAAGGAAGGCTCCCGACATACAAAAAGAATGCCAATTAACATGACTTTAAAGGAAGGCAAGTTAACCTGGACAGAAGTTAATGTTGATGGCAACTCCATATGGGTCACCAAGTGATCTGTGAAAGAAACTCTCTTCAAAGCATGTAGTTCAGAAGTGGATGTGTTACCAAGAACTAGCCACCATGCTTCATCTTTCAGCTGTAAAAATAAAAACAAGCTTAGTCTGTTTACCAACTAATGAACAGAAAAGAGGCAAACCATGTACCTTAGGAAATCGGGGAGTGAAAGCCCTTGATCTATGTTGCTTGCGATTGGTCTTCTCCAATTTTATTTTCAGAGAGAGAGATTTTCTGCAATCAATGTCCTTTTTCTCAACTCTTAACTTCATTCGAATGCAGGGGAAGTTCTGCAGATCCTAAAAAAAAAAAGAAAATAAAGTTTGAATAAAATGGATGGTTGCATGCATAATGTTAACAGTCAGACAAAAGTTTCGACTGTTGTATATAATTAAGAAATTCAAGACATATATGAATGTGTGTTTATTTAAGGTCTAACTTCTCCGAGTAACTTTTAACATTAATTTGCTCACATTATGCCATGTCTCTCTCTCCAATATCCATTACTAAAGTTGTATGGCTGCCTTCCTATCTGCAACATGGAACTCCTCACGTGGACAACTTTCTAAAACAGGTGACACTTGTAAGGAATGTCCACCAAGTTCCTGGCTCAATAACTTCATCTGACCTCAATGTGCCCGTTCCTAATTGTCTATGATAAATAAGCAGCAACCAATTTATGCTGCCCATGTATGGATGTCTCTCTTTTTTTTTACTAGTGAAAAAAAAAATTAATAGGCATATGAACTTCTCATCATGCATGAAAAACCGTATCAATCAAAACCAATTTTAACCCTTTAAGAGAGCCAGTGATGGTTGCAGGGGAAGAGAATTTAGATGAGCGGACTCTGCAACTGTAATCTTCCCATTTGTCATCATGAACACACAAAAATAGCCCTAGAAATCATCCTCATGTAAAAAAATTTGTAGTGGATTGGTGGACATCCAAGTTAGCCACTTAACCTCTGCTTAGATGAGATCAGTCACATCCTCAGAGATGCAATCAGAGTGGATTGGATGGTTTCTGTACAGCCATACTGATAAATCTATAAGTAGGGCATGTAGAGAAATGTGATTGGCAATGGATCCCATCCCCAAAAGGGCCTGTGTACGAGTTGTGTGTTTTCCATGCATAAAAAGGTTGCACAAACATCTAAATGGTTGCTAACCTGATAAAATCTTGAAGCAGGAAAATTTCCAATCATGGCCTGCAAAGTTGCCCCGGGAAGATCCAATAGTTGTTGCACTGTAGATATTCCTCTTTTTCTTAGTGATTGCTGAAGATCTTCATTCATGCATGGCAACATCCACAACGAAGAATCCTTATCGAACCATAAGCCCTGGGAAAAGCACAAGTGTGTCAAAAAGGGGATGATGAAAGCAATGTTTTCAATTCATCACATAAATTGTGTTAAGAAGAATCATAAACAGCAACAGCATGGATGAAGAAAACAAGTGATTTTTGCTATATATCTACCACATGGCACATCTGTTCCTACAATTGTTGGCAGAATAATGCCGCTGAGAATCTCCAGAAACCATGATTTTTGCTTTCCATCCATCTTCACACTTTTTCTGCTCTCTAATTGCCATGTGCAGGACCTTATGCAAGCCATGTCTATTGCTTACTAGGTTAGCTCTCTCTTTATGTGCATGGTGTCTCAAAAAAATAAAACATATCTTCCCTTCCACCAAAGAGCAACAGAGGATACACTCTTTTTACTTGTTCTTATATTCACTCTTCAGCTATTTTTTTTTCACTTGTACAATCTTTGCTAATCCTTTTTATTCGCATAGCTTTAATAATTTTACATAAATGCAAAATACTATAAATTTTTAGTTGATAAGCTTAAATAAAATATATTTTATTTTTATACATGAAACTTCCTAGATTTAAAAATTTAGGATCTAGTAAAGATACTGGGTAAAAAGGAGAGAAATACCTGCATGACCATTTGCAAAAGATGCATGCAATTAACTGAGGCTGAAAGCCATCCACTGTTAGCACATATATCTATCATGGCCTGGATGATGCGAATACTTTGGTCCAACACTGATTTTAAATCAGTTACGTAGTCACTGATTGGTAACTCTAACTGGGAAAAGTGAGCCTGGAAGCCAGAAACAAGGTGTTATTTTAATGGGAATGTGGATTATTAAGAAAGAAAAAATCATTACAAAAACAGAGGTAGTATGCAATGGGAAGTCTTACCTGAAATAATAGATTTGCTTTCACATGTGGGTCATCCAAGCCATTCTTATCCACCATATATCGAACTCTTCCAGACAATGCTTCATTGTAATTTTCCTGTAACAAAGGAATAATTTACGGTTTACCACAAAAAATTATTCTCACCAAACAATAGCAAGTATCATATATACAATCATAACAGATACACTTCCTATGAACAGGTTGTTGCACAACATTAACTATCAAATGATAACTGGAAATGACAAATCATGGGACATCAATGAAGAGATGGTTGTCATTATAACAATATTATCTTGCTTCAATCTCTGAAGGGCCATGTACCTCGTTATGCCGCACAGGAAGTTCATCATATTCTGAAGCACCGGATAGGATATGCAAAAACATCTATGACAGGAAAAATTCTAAGATTAAGGACCCAAATTAAAGGAACATCACATCAACAGTTTATTAAAGTGCTTACTTCAAGAGATGTATCTGGCCCTATGTTTGACCCAAACATTGATACAGTCATGTAGCTAAGGTAATATTGTGATGCTATCATACCCAGCACCATGGACTCAACATTTTCCTCATCCATCTTTATACACCCACTGTCTTCCAGGTCTTCAAATGTAGTTTGCACTAATCTGCCAAAAATTCCTATTGATGTCACTGAAAGAAAATCACAAATTGTAACAGAACAGATCCCATGAAATGATGTGGTCCATTTAAAGGCCTGCTGATGTTATTATAATCAACATTATAAGCTCTTTTATAAAAAAAAAATTAATGAGAAGAAAGTAAGCACAAAATAAATAGACTAACTATTATTCACATTTATAATTCTTATTACATAAACACCAATTCTTTATCGTTTAGCATTGACTTCTAAAATATGCTAATTTTTGAAATGCATATGCTATTGTTTGAAATGCACAAGTCATTAATCAAAATACCTTTCGAGTAGAACATCTTTTGAATTATAGGAATTGTGTCAGCTAACCGATCATGAATTTTAAAGTAAAACTTGAATCAATTTAGTGATTTAATCAGCTGAAATACTCTTAAAAGAAACAACTAGGTCCTTATTACCTAGACAAATAAGAATTCAGAGTTTCAGGCTCCGCATTCTCTAACCCATAGTAGGCTGGATTAACCATCTGCAAGAGAGATTCATGACTTATCTTTTGCAGGTGAATAATAATAATATAATAATAATAATAACAACAACAATAATGCTCAAAATATAATACATGGATACTAAAAACAAAATATGATATATAATTGATATTGTGGCTTCTACATAGGGAATATTGTCATGCTACAGAGTTAATCATTCCAGAGTGTCAAGTAAAAGAGTATTTTATTCATCATCATTCAGCAATGGAAAAGAAAAACAGAGAAACCCAAAGCCTTTCATTTCTTTACAAGTTTAGCACATTTTTATCAGGTATACATCTTAGTTCAACAGGTCTTATTTTAATTATGGCCACCAACAAAAGCTGGCAATTTATGTGCCCTCGATATTTGCCAGAGCACAGATAAAATACCCAAAACACACAAACAAGAAGATTCTTATTTACATATTTTTATTTGATGACATTAAAAGAAAATCAATCATAGTTTACCTTCTGTTTTACTTATATTTATGATGTATTTTTTGTGATTTCATCACTATTTGATTCACTATCCTCTCCTTTATGCTCACTGCAGAGGATAAAACTCTCCAAGGCCACGGGTTGAAAGTTAAACATGGTACTAATATTAATAAGTTGACTAGAACTTGAAATGGAGTTGTGGACACCTCAATATTAATAGTGCTACTAATGCATTAAATGTTTTATAATGTCACATTATACATTAATAGTGGTGTTTTATAAGGAAAAAAAAAACAACTTTGATTCATGACGTTATAGAGACAGTGCAGGCAAGCCTATGTGGTGACTAAACACCTGATGAACGCTATTTAATTCCTAGAAGTTTGATTGACCACAAACCTTGTGGTCTCTATTAACTCCTAAATTTATTATATATATTTCCAACATTTAAAACCAGTTTCTATCCTTCCATTAATGCCATGTTGCTATTTGAGTCTCAGGCAAATCTGTCAATGCTAGCAATGCCAGGACTCCTGAAATGACAAAGACAACATGAAAACAGGCTCAAATTTTTTATAGGGCAAATTACTTTCAAGTCTTGCAGTTTTAGTGAAAACAGGGTAATTTTTAAAACCAACACTATATTTCAAGTGGCGTATTCTTTTACTTGAAAAATTAGAGTAAAAAAAAAAGTTATATTCAAGCACAGAACAAAATCTCAAGAGCTAGGTTTTAGAAGCTAAGAGACTAAAGCTGAACCTCACTAAAACCTCACGGACTTAAAATAATTTTACCCAATTTTTACAGCACAGGTGAACAATAGGCTTAATTCAAACTCATTTTAATGAATATTGACCACGTAACTTGTTAAATAAGCCAACCATTTAGTCGTGTAATATCAATATTCCATCTATCTAATACTAATAATAATCTTTTCCGAGAAACGCTACAAAACAAGATATTGAAAAATTTTAACACTTTAATCGCAATCTAGATAACAGAAACTGGTAAAATTTAACTTCCAAAGGCTAATAATAAGATTTCTACATGATGAGAGACTTCCACAGAAATTTTGCAGGTAGGAAAGACCAGTGAGTTAAAGTTTTTTTATATATATACTTTTTGGACTATTAATAACCTGACTCGTAAATGAAGAGCTGGAGCTGGAGCTGAAAGATCATAATCTAGGAAGGCAAACTCTTATCGGAGTAAATATTTCTTCCTTATATTGAGAATCATCAAAATCATACCAATCTACGGAACAAGTAAGTCCATGTAAGATAATGCATTGCATCCTCTTTGTGGCAAATTGTGCCAGTCACTATCTCTGCATTGATGTGTTCGTGCAATTGCTCCCTCAGACTACTCTCAACTGGAAACGGTTCGTACAAAAACTGAAATTAAAGAGCATCAGAGTTAAGCCCAGCTTCCAAAAAGAGTATAATTAAAATTACCATAAAACACATACAAATTACTAATGGTACTCTTAACCTTTTTATAGAAGCTCTTTTTGGGTTCATGAACAAGAATAACAGCTTTGCCATGTTGATCATACTGTGGACGGCCAGCACGACCCATCATTTGCAAGATATCTGTGATTGGAAAATCTACATATCTCTTTGCTTTTCCATCATAATATTCTGTTCCCTGGAAAAGAGATGCACATTTTTTGAAACAAACATCCATAGTTTGCAAAGAAGGAACTTTCCCTGGAGAGTATATAGATATAGATATCTGAATTTGATAATTTAAAAGGCATTCAGGGAATCACAATAAACTGATTAGCAGTCAGAGGTTTATTATTTTGTCATATTTCTTCTCATCCTTTTCTTTTTCTTTTCCTATGACTTTCCATAAAACTACTTTTTACAGTTTGAGTTTGGATGTTGGATGCCAGCATCTTTTTGAAGTTTACACAATACACTACAGAGGGCAAAATGCCTCAACTTTGCTTTTGAACATGGCACACCATTAACAATCAAGCTTATAAAGATTTCTACACCATCACATGATCGATTCAGAAACCAAACAGAACAACAAACTCCACAAGTATTATTTCAGGTTTACATAATGAATGAGGCATGTATGGAAGTATTAATTTCAAGCCACTTAACAACTACTAGTAGAGTTGTGGTGTCTGGTGAAGAGCAAAACGAGCTTGAAATGTTAATGACCCCGAAGCATAAGAAATATTATGACAGATAAATCAAAGGCCAGATAAAATCTTGCCAAATTTACATTTGTGCCAGCATGAGTAATCCAAGTACAGTAATGGTGCAGAGCACGAAAATGGTAAAAAAATCTTCACAAACTAGTGGTGAAGTTCCAATGAAATCTGTAATAATATAACATAAGAGTACATATGCATATTTATGTCTCACCTTGATAATAACTAGATGGGCTGGAAGATTTACACCCCATGCCAGTGTACTAGTACATACCAATACCTGTGAATCAATAGTCTCATTTTCTGTTTGGAGTATGTGCTTACTGGGTATGGAAAAAAAAAATAGATCATTCAGGTGATAGAAACCTGGATCTTGTTATTTGCAAAAAGTTCCTCAACCAGAGATCTATCTCTTTCATTCAGACCTGCATGGTGCAGCCCAATCCCAAACTGTAAGGTGTGCCTGAGGTTCTGATCAGTGACCTGAGAGAGAACCATCTGCAGCACTTCTTCTGTCATAATGAGGAACTGCCTAGGATGTTCATCTGAAGCTGCAAACTACATAACATAAAAACACAAAGTTTAAAATGTATTGTAATAGGACTACTCAACATGCCATGATGTGATGATGCACTTCACCTGGATAAGGTCAAGAGCAGTGAGCCTTGTCTGGCGACGAGATGAAACAAATATGATAACTGGTTTTGTCGGTGAATGGGTGCATATTGCTGCATAGGCAGGTTTATTCATGCTATTCATCCTTGGGCAGTAATATTTTCCAGGATATCCCTGTCCATAAAAAGCAACTACTTGTCAAATGCAAAATCACTTCCATATCAACAAAAAGATCTACATAAGGTTGAACAATAATTTCTACAATTACAAGTCTTATGGACCAAATGTTAGTACGTAAATTTTAGGTAATCTCAGCAAAAACATCCTGATCTAAGAAGTGCAACGAAAGCAATACCAATTTTTCAGATATGTAATATATACACAGACCAACTCTAAAACACAGGGTGTACAAAGTGGGCAGCAACAAAAACAAAAATACAAAGAACAATAAATAAGCAGGCAAAGGTCCAATACCTAAACCTAATGCATCTACCAGAAAAAATAACTCGGGCATAGAAGATTATTAAACCTTATATTGATCTCCAACACCGAGTGGCTACAATACATCTCAGCCAACAATCTAAACTTTACAGCATACCGGGTTGTGTGGTTGCCCACATAATATGATTGTTGCCTCTTCCTGACACCCCTTCCAACTTTTAACACAGCATTTTGTCTGTAAACTGTGGTTTTGCTTCCAATAGGATGTGCCTAAAACAATGTGTGAAAAGTTGAGGAAGAGGCAACAATCTTGTTATGTAGAGAAGCACACCACCTGATATGCTGTATAGTTTAGATTGTTGGCTAAGATGTACTCTAGAGCCACTTGGGGTTGGAGATCAATATAGGATTTTATGATTTCCTATTGAAGCAACACTACAGTTTATGGACAAAAATTAGGGCTACAGTTCCTATCTCAAGCATCACAACCAATTCATTACAAAACTGACTATGATAATCAAAAGCTTTGATGACAAAATATTTTTAGCTACCATACAATCGAAAGATGACTGAAGATTGAAAAGGCCCATTTCTTGCATAATCTTCTCTTTCTAATGAAACACTCTTCTTTAAACAAAAGAGAAAAGAAAAGGACATTATTTCAGTTGCAAGATAAATTTCCATGAAAAATACAGCATCTACTTGCCTGGATATGCACTTCAAGAGGCACAGGTCTCACACTTGGCTTGAAATTGAAGAGCCCGATTTCACCAACACCCAACCAATCAGCCAAATCACTAAATAAATAAAGATCATAAAACAAGAATTACAATAAAAAAAAGTTGTCATTAGCATCTTAAATGCACCAAAACCATGGAAGAAAAGGCTACTAAAGCACTGACGATTAGCATTTGTGGAATAGACATCATAGTAGCAATAGAGCAATACAGCTATGTGGTCTTTTTTTTCTTTGGAAAACTCAACTAATGACATAATCAATGTGATACAGCTGAGTACACAAGTATCAGAAATTTTAGTAACAAAAAAAAAATAGCAAAACTTTAATGCAGGAACTTCTCAAACTAGTTCCTTCCTATTCCGAAAGTAGATTGATTTGACTAGCATAATGTTTTCATAACCATCCTCAATTCACTTTCAAAACAATAATATAAGATTATGTAAAACTCCTCTTATCCCCTTTCCTCCTGTATATGGCACTGTAAATCTTACTTTTTTTCTTATTCTCAGTTAACTTCAATTGCAATTGTATCATGGAAGACACGTTTGCATTGTGAGTTTAGTCTATATTTCTGTCAAAAAGGAAAAAAGAAATTGTCTATCCATGAGCAATGCACATGAGAAATGTTTTTTGAAATTATATTGCATAAAATATTATGCTATAGTAGTTTAAATTTATTTCATCTTTAGTCCAAAAGAAATGAAATTTTATATTAAATTAGGAAGCAATAGGATGGACTTTTGATCAAATTACATGTACAATGGCTTGTACTTCTTAAAAGAGGCGATATTAATAGCATGGAACTCAAATCAGTTAAGCCTCAACACTAAACTATTCTATAAATTGTATAAGCAGGACTACACATCTCTTGATGTCAAATGGTCAATTTCTCAAGCCGTTTGGCCTAATTTTTTTTAATATTCTTGAAGAATTAAATTTAAAAGATAGATTACAAATAAAAGAGTAAAAGCAATTACAGATGAAAGGACATTGGCAGAAGTAGAGATGATAATAAATAAATAAATAATAAGTACAAGATTAAAACATATTAAAAAGATTAAAAACCTTAAGAAAATTTCAGAATTGACAACATTTGATGCAGAAAATAATTAGAAGAAAAACTTGAGATATTAGAAACCATGTAAGATGAAGGAATAACCACGCAGACACATGAAGACTGGAGAAAGAGTATTCATTTTAATTTGGTACTGCATGAATAATATTTGGCATTAGTAATATCCATTGGCATAACTGGTGAATTTCATCACATTTCAATATCAATTCTAATGTAACATATAAATTCTTTGAAGATTTTGAGAAAAGGAGTTAAGGGATTATGAAAGGGTATCATTGTTGAGGTTTAATGAATTGATGAAAAAAGACAAGATATTAGTGGGAAAGTAAGATATTTAAACATCAACCCAACATTTTGGACCATTAACAGTAAACAAAAATAGTTGTCTTTCTTATAAGACCTCATGCATCTATCAAAGAATAAATCATTGACAACAATTGGTAAGACTTGGGTGCTTGAGATTGAATCAGATGCACAGACCTTGCATTTGCCAAAGCAGTTGAAAGACCTACAAAACGCACCGCGCGCTCTGTTTGTGATGATATGTATCTCATCCTAGAAACAATAACCTGGAAGCAAAAAGTTCAATGTTGTCAAAGGAACAGCAAACAATTTATAGACCAATGAAATAAAATGTAATATCGAGTTGGCTCTAAGCATTTAAACAATTCAATGCCAAGACCTCTTTTTTCAATACTCCCCTCAACTAACCGAATAAATTAACAAATTTTGGCAAAAAAACTTCACTTTGAAACCACTTTGAAAGCTGTCACACCAAGGAATTGTCAAAAAAACTCAGTTGATCATCAATGGCCTTCTGATTAGAATGCAAGCCCATGATAAGATTTAAGTACAATCATGAGAAAAAGAAGTTGCCTAAATCTATCATCCCCTATAAAATTCTGTTGGAACTCGAACCCAAACCCAAACTATCTGCTATCAGTTTGAGCCACCGCTTAACATATGAATTAATCGCAAGCAAAAGAAGAATTAGAACAATTTTTTGAAAAAGTAGTAACTTGACAGAAAACAGAGACAAGTGCAAAAATAAAATAAAATGCTACATAAAACATATGAATCAAATCCAAAAAAAAAAAAATTAATCTCATTCATCAATAGATAACCCTGAAATAATAAATGAGAAGACAAATTCTGAGGTTCTATTACAATAAATGCTCAGGTACAAGAAACAGAAATTTGCCATTAATACCTCAAGGATAGGTCCACGATCAGCTCCCAGTAAATGAATCTCATCTAAGATCACAAGTCCAACCTATCAATGAAATTGAAGCAAATGTCTAATGAGGTTAATAATAATTGAATGAGAAACAACAATTTCATTCAAAAGTAGCAGCCAAATATAACAGAAATGCACCTTCGTTACATAGCTTCTACTATGCCAATTACGACTGATGCCATCCCACTTCTCAGGAGTGGATATAATGATATCAGCTGACAAGAGAGCCATCAAATCAGGAGTATAATCTCCAGTCATTTCAACCTGATGAAAAACATAATCTTAATTCCATAAGCATAGTTAATGTCTAGCAGACACTTACACACACACAAATAAACAAACACTTGCAGTTACTAGCTTCCACGTATACTTGTTTTAAAATAAGACTTGATCACAAAACAAATAAAATATTATATTATTGTTGTTGTAAAATAGAAAATTTTATATTAGGTTTTCTATAAATTTGATAGTATTAGTTAACACCTATAAATTAGAAGTCACTCATAGAAAATTTTATATTAGGTTTTCTATAAATTTGATAGTATTAGTTAACCCCTATAAATTAGAAGTCACTCCTAATTAGGAAATATGATTTGATTTGGCTCCTGATTTCATGTCTTGTATTGTTCTTTAAATAGGAACCTTGTACAAACTATTTTGATTCCAGTCAAAATAATGATTTCTAGAGTAATTTGTTTTCATAATATCAGAGCAAGGATTTGATCACCGACTATCTTGTTGTTCATCAAATGGTATTCCTTGTGTTTCCTTGGCTCAAATAGATAGTCATCCTTGTGCCTTATCTTCTTGTTCAAATTTTGCTTCTTAGATCATTGATTCAGGTGTATTCGATTATATGATTAGTCATTCCCATCCTAATGAGAAAATAAAAATTACAAATGGTAGTTTCTCACCTATTGCAAGAAAAGGGTTAATAACAATTTCTAAGAGTATAAATCTTAAATTTGTCTTCCATGTTCTTAAACTTGCTTGCAATCTTATGTTCATGAGTAAATTAACCAAAGATTGTCACCGTCGTGTTATTTTTTTTATTCTATCTGTATATTTTACGACTGGAGCTCGGAGAAGATGATTGATAAGGCTAGGATGAATGATAGGCTTCACTACCTTAATGACAACTTCTTCGGCAATAAAAAAAAAAAAAAAAAATTGGAGGCTTTAGTAGTGTAAGTTCAATGTCTGGTAGTGAACAAATAATGCTTTGACATCTTAGACTTGGACATCCTAGTCTTCTCTATCTTAAACATTTATTTTTTGAGATATTTTAAAATTTGAATTGTTTATCTTTTCAATGTGAAAGTTGTCATTTATCAAAAAGTTATCATGCTAAATATCCTTCAAAATCCTATCGTGCTTCAAAACCATTTTATTTAATTCATAGTCATGGGGTCCTTCAAAGATCACTACTGTATCTTAAAAAAATGGTTTTACATTCATAGATGATCACACAATATTATGTTCAGTGTAAAACTATCTTTTCATGCTACACGAACACAATTTGATTTGCGAATAAGAGTTTTTTGTTGCATAGTCTTTGTTCACATACAAACAAATTCCAATCTAAACTTAATCCTAGAATTGAAAAATGTGTTTTCATTGGATATGCCCCAAACAAAAGAGGGTACAAATGTTACAATTTGACTACTTGATCAGCTAGCAGGCCATGGAAGATATCTTTAAGCTAGCTTGAAAGGGAGTGTTGTAAAATAGAAAATTCTATATTAGGTTGTCTATAAATTTGGTAGTATTAGTCAACTCCTATAAATTAAGGATATATGATTTGATTTAATTTCTGATTTCTATTCTCCTTTAAATAGAAACCTTTTACAGACTATTTTGATTCACATCTCCAGAAAATACTGTCTTTAATTTCTTTAAAATTTATTTTGAAGAAAATAAAATTTTAGTATTTTAAATAACTTAATAGTATCAATACACCATTAGGTCACTTATAATTACATGTTATAGAGATCATTTAAGAAAATATTTGAGTTTGTGCATAGTATTAGTATATTAACATGTCTCTTGTTAAGTCACCTACGCTAAGGATATTTTTCCCAAGGACAAATTATTTTGAAAATAGTAGCGAGTGAAGAATTTTTGTGGCTTCATGCTTTGATATATAGTATATTTATAAAGCAAGTGAATAAATGTTCTCACCATCTGTTTCCCAAGCTGAGAGACAAGATGCTTTCTCCAATCATTCATTCTTTCTCGAACAATAGCCTTCAGAGGTGCTATGTAAATAACCTGCATTTAGAGAAATAACTAAACATACTGTATTCCAGGGTAAAAAACACTTAAAAAATCTTCCAAATAATGGATCAATTGGTATAACAAGAAACCTATTGTTATTTTCAGAGCATAATTAAATCCAACAAGGACCTTATTCTCTTGTTCTTTAACAAAATATTGGTCATAGTGGTTTGCGCTTCCAGAACATACCAAAAAGCAACGCACATTTAGCTGGAAACAGCCCTTGTCCTCTTAGTTTTGCATTTTTCTCAATAACTTATGTTTGCACATAATGTCTTTTGCATTGCAAAAATTGTGAAAAATAGTACCTTCATGTCAGGCTGTGTACTAAAGAGGCGAAGCATAGCAAGTTCAGCAGCTATTGTTTTCCCACTTCCAGTGGGAGCTCCTAACAGAACATTATTGTCAGAGTGATACAGAATATGAAAGATCTGCAACTCACAAACAAAAGCATCAAATCACAACTGCAGAATACTTTTCATAAGGTCAAAAGTGATGAACAGTTTAAAATAGCTAAAACCATGAAATAAACCAACAAAAACTATATATAATGGACTGCACCTGCGTTTGTATAGGATTGAAATGAGAAAAGCTGTACAAGGCTTCATAAGTGTTGTTCCCAAGTGAAGTTACAGGAAGCGGTTTCAAATCTAGAAGTTCTGTATGTGAAGTACGAGCCTGGACAGACAGAATTTGGTAAGAGAAGAAAATTGCCATAAAGAAATGTTCAAACAATCATCTAATGTACAATGAGTACCTCTGGTAGCGCGAGATTATGGAAAGATATAGTGTAGAAAGATTCAGCATGCAACCAAGAATCAGAAACAGCACGAATGTAATATTGTGGGGGATGTGGTTCAAAAATTGGCACAGTGAAGGATAGCTTGTGAGGTTCCCCACGAATCATCCGCTTTGTCAGAGTTAAAAGCTCAGAATGATAGATGTGGTCATTCTCAGAATCCTGTTTGAATAGTTAATTAGGCCTCAGTTACATATGAAAAAAACTGTGCATCTCATTAGAAACAATGTCAAAGTTAAAAAAGACTAGTCAAATCATGACCTCTCAACACAGGAAATTGCAATGCATACCCAGTAAAGGAGAACTTCTGTAAGTCCAAAATTTAAATCAATCATCATGTGATAGTGCAGTCATGAGCTCAATAAGTGAGTATAACAAGCCTGTTTACCAACATTTTCTACACCCAATCTTGCAATTACAAGAGAATAAAACGCACCAAGTAATATTTCTCTATGGAGAAATTACCGATAGAATTTTAATTTTTTTAAAAAATTGATTAGAAACTAAGTTGCCAAATAAATATTTGAGATGGCATAGTTACTGAAATTTAGAGTAAAAAGGTTTTACACTTCCAGTTCAAAATGCATATTCGTAGACAAGAATTTATCCTTAAAGCCCCTTCCAGTTTTAGAGTGAAGCAAATCATCAAAATTTTATCCTCTAACTACATAGGAATCACATTGGGAGATATACAACAACACCTCAACAAGAATCCACCAACGTTGAGCAGCACCATGGAAACGATCTTTCCATATGAATTCTGGAATTATGAGCAAATCCAGCTGCATATTGAAATTAAGCATCATAATAATGTATCCATATTGATAGAATGGAATCTATAATCCTGGAGATATATGGAAGCAATTGACTATAATTACCTTCAATACTGTTCTGGTGATTGGACTTACAGTTGCTGATAACTGGATCCTTGGGAAGTATCCCAAATATTGCTTAACCAACTTCCAGTGTTCACCAATCCCCAAAAAATAACAAAATAATAATAAATTATATACTTAAAGTCAGTATTATTGCTGCCAACACAAAATAATATAGAACATCACTCCATACAAAAAGATTACCCTTCCTCCAGGAGCATAACGAATAAGTGTTCCGATATCCTTTTCTTCCATCTCTTGCAGATGATCTAAGTCAGATCCTCGTTCTTCTAGTTTCCGCAATATCTGGACCAGGTACAAAGTGATGTCAAACAACGGTCACCACAGGTGCATTTTGGGGATAAAAAACATAAATCAAAGTTCAGTAGGCAAACTTCTGCTGAAAGATCCTTGTCAAATTGTCTAAGTGGATGTTGATAAGGCCAGATTTGGCGATCTACAGCCTTGCAGTATTCCAACATGAATAAAGACATCTCACTCCAGCCTCTGCGCAAACAAATCTCAAACAATGCCCGCATGATACGGGCCAAGCTTGCACTGATATACGAAGCATCAGAAACCAGTGAAAAGGTATCAATTGAGCCACGAGATATGTACAACTGCAAGTTGACATAAACAAAACAAGAGTCAGATAGAATAGTTTCTTAAACTATGGTAGGGACAATTAATTACACAAGAAAAGCTAAAAACCTGAATAAGAATTGAAATTTTCCCATGCTTGTTTGAAGGACCGCCCCTAACTTCTAAAGGGCATGATGAACGCAACAACATCTCCAGCTCATTTTGCTCCTCTTCTCGAACAACAATATTCTCAAATTCAGAAGAATGGGCAACCATGTCAATAACCTACCACAGGAGCAAAGCAACATAAAGGTTGTTAAATAAGATGATGGAAAGGAAAAGGCAAATAGTAATTAGAGATCAGAGATTAGAGATATGGTATCACAGTCCAGTGCAACTGAAAATACTGACTTAACATATAATCACTAAATAACTCATTACTAGGAAACCTTGTGCACCAAAAATTCTGAGAGCTTTTTTTCACAAAACACAAGAGAAAATAAAAAAGAACCATAACATTTTGTAAACTGATGTTACACATAGTGAAACCATGGATAGTAAAAAATAACCTCGCTATCATTCATGTGGCGCCTCAACAATTCATTGTAAGTTTCAACGCTAGAATATTGTATATAAAAGTGGCTTGCAATGCGACCAAGCTCTGTGCAGTAAAAATTGCCACTTTTCTCATCAAACCGCATCATTTTAGCTTTGTCAAGTGCACGTGCAGCATCTGTTACAAGAGCTCTCTGCTTTAAACTCAATGAAGGGTCTTCAATGACCTAAAAGCACATAAAGATTCTTCACATAAGCGTCATGTGGAAAACAAAGTATAACAAGGACATCTTTTTAGATTCAAGACCATTCAAGTTCATGCTCTATCAAGGACATGGAAGTAAAACAAACAAATAAACTTACATGCATGCATGAGTCCATGCATACATTAATGCAAAAGTTCAGTTTGAGCAAAGTCTCGGAGTAGACAAGAGAATCAAATCATGAGGTTACAGTAGTGATTGAACATTAGGGAACTATCACAAGCAAATTCATAATATTTGTGGCTATCATGAGTGTGAAATATTAGCAATTTCTAGCAATATTGTCTTTAATGCCAAATTTCTCAATCATTTCAGTAGAAAGGGATGATGCTTATGCTCTCAACCTAATTAAGAAGGATCATAATTTCAAACAATTGTAACAAGTATCACAGTGTTTTTGGTACCACATAAACTTGAAGATCCAAACAATATTTTGTAAAAGCATTGAGAATTTAACCTTATATCTTCAAATCAAGAGATGAATCTTGATTTTTTAATCAAAATGTGCATGACTGTGGTTTGAAGTGCAATTCAATCTTATGCAAGATCTTCAATTACAGCACCTAATTACTAAGTTTTACAAGCAATAAAAGAAATGATAGGTTAGGAAATGGAAAATTGGCTTTAGGTGGGTATTGTGGTGTCTTTAGCTTACAGTTATGGTTTGGGCGAGTGACAACAATGAACTAAGGATCAAGTAAGCTAAAAGGGAGAAAACAAACCTAGCATCACCCTAGGGCTCGTACAAATCTGAAGTGGGGAAAGTTCTTCAATATTCTTGGCATAATAATGTTTATTGCATTATTTTATTAATGGTTAAGACTTTTAGGTTTTGAGAGGTTTAAGAAGAGTTCAAAATGCAGTTTGGTAAATCAAGCATAACTTTTAATCCGATCATTGGATCGAGCTAAAATTTTAAAAGAAAATTCTGAAGGATCTTTTTCCTATTGTGTTAGAATTTCAAAATGATCAGAGATCAGAAAAGCATTCAAATAAGGCTTAGAATTTACTATGCAGGATTGTCTTTATTTACTTGGTTGTAATTGGATTCTTTTTTTCTAATTTTAATTTAATTATTATTTTACTATTTAGAAATCTTAATACTAGATGGATTATATTAGTTAGGTAAGTTTTAATTAGTAATTATTTTTTATAAAGAATTTTAGTTTTAACTAGGAATCCTTTCGTATAAAGGATTTTAGGTCTAATTAATATAAATAGAAATATTTAGTTTATTTTGAGATTCAAACTATTCAGATTCCTAATAAAATACTAGAGTTTTCTCTAGATTTCTTTACAGCTTAGGTCAGTAACATTGAAAACTGTAACTTTTATCCTCGTTATACGCCACGTTTATCCACGTTATACGCCATGTCAAAATCACTCCTAAGAATTCTAAGACATCACACCTAATATAAGATGCATCACACATCCAAACGGCTGAAATCTTAATTTAGTTTCACTAAAAACCATCCTCTCAAGTGGGATTACAAAAAATATAATTTGGCTACTAAAGTGGTGCCTATGAAGGTGCACAATAGCAAGTGCTAGTTGGCAGGTCACTTCCATAATGCTAAAGAAGTTGACTAATCTACTTCCTAAAATTATAAGATTACCCCTAACAAAACAAAAATTAAAAAGCTGCCCCTGGCAATTAGAACACCCAAAATATGTTGTGTTATCTATTAAAGAGTCTAGATTAGCTCCAATTAGGATGAAGGCAAATCGAAAAACTTGTAGGATTCAATTTCCCTCTTGTTCTATAAACTTTCTAGATGTTATTTGCACCATCTATCCCTATCTTGAGAAAACTTGAATCTAGAGAGTTAAATGACTTGTATCGTCCATAAAATCATGGTCTAGGCATTGAAACTCCACATCAGAAATCAAGTAGATTCAAATAATAGTTTGTTCTTCCATTTCACCAAATATTTTTTGTCGTCACATATACTAGTTGAAACAATACTATTGTCCACAATGTGTTCAATTTCTTCTTGAATTATGGGAACTGGGGTTGGAGTGTTGGAGCATCTATGGAAGAAGTATCTATATGTCATAGGCAAAGAGTGAGGTCTTCAATGTTGAAGATGTTACTCGTACCAATATCTTCAGGTAGGTCCAAAACAGAAGTATTAGAGCTAATCTTTTGTAAAATCTTATAAGGGCCCATATTCCTATATTGAAGTTTCTTGTATTTGCTAGTTGGAAAGCCTCCTAGCCAAATGTGCACCATAACTTGATCTCCAGCTTCAAATTTAGCATGTCGACAATGCAAATCCACTCGGTTATTGTACCCCTTATTGCTTGAAGAAATTTTTAAATGTACATCGGCATGTATGCCAAGAATATGCTTCGCAAATGAATTTTCTTCAGCACTAGTACCGGCTGAAACAGGTAATGGTACCAAGTCAATTGGCTTTCTTGGCTGTAAACCCAATACAACTTCAAATGTGCTACAGCCAAAGTGCGATTAATGAATCTATTGTATTTGAATTTTGCAATAGGTAGCATCAAGTCCGTCCCATATAGTTATTCTGTGACCTTAGTTTGTCCATCTAAAGAAGAAAGGCAGCTAAGAATTTCAATTGTGTTTATACTAATCGCCATAAGGTTCTGCAAAAGTAGCTTGTAAACTTTTTGTCTGAGACAATAGTTAGAGAAAGCCCATGAAGTCTGACCACTTCTTAGAAGAACAATTTTGCAACATGAACCGCATCAGTTGTTTAAAGAATGTGTTTGTTTTTTTGGTTCAACCTGTTGTTCAAAGTGTTTTTCACCTGAAAAAACATCAAATTGATACTTTTTTTGGTGTTTTGATGTGCCAACATCAAAAAAATTTAAAAAATATCAAAAAAAATTAAAAAACATGAAATAATTTCATTTTCATACATTTTCAATTGAAAAGCATTTTGCACCGCTTTACCAAACATACACTTGGAATAAGAGATGAAATGTGTCATTTTTTAGAAGTGATCGATAAGTACAAAATAAGAGTCATGCCTTTGAATTGTTCTTGGCAATCCAAGAACAAAGTCCATGCTTAGATCTTGCCAAAAGCTTATGTGAAATAGAAAAAGGCATGTAAAGACCAATATTCTTCTCTTACTTTTAGCCAATTGGCAAGTTTGGCATTGGATTGCCAGCTTGGCAGCATCATGCTTTAAGCTTGGTCCGCAAAACCTCTCTCTTCAACCATTGTTATTGTTTTGTTACTCCCAAAAAAAACTCTCTATTGTTCTCAAACATAAATATGCTAGATTGGTGGCACGCACTACATCCCAGGTCAGGCAAATGTTTTCTCAACATAAAACAAATAATGCCCCGGCGACGCTAGTATTTTTAAAGAAGCAAGAAAAATCCAAGACTCGGCCATTAACTTGATTGGATTCCATAAATTCAGTTAATTTAATAACATAATTATAAATAAATAAAAAGGCAACGACAGCAAATAAACCGAAATTTAAAAAAAAA
>Ga0325414_1002023_pt1 | contig 20194 bp, 34 predicted proteins | sample PopdelMetagenome_8_FD_206183 | JGI IMG/M metagenome (GOLD analysis project Ga0325414, IMG submission 206183) | Populus deltoides microbial communities from Bellville, Georgia, United States - Leaf-PdKOR-R3 | ecosystem: Host-associated > Plants > Phyllosphere > Phylloplane/Leaf | place: USA... | reverse complement strand
GTAAAACTAGAAAAAGTAAAATTCAACAAATTAAAAGAGAAAATGACAGACTAACTAGATATTGCTGGGAGGAAGCTTGTTGTTGCTGATGTGGCAGACTGGATGACTTGTCTGCTGATGTGACGAGCGTGGTAGCAGTAATTGGTGATGTGTGAATTGAGGTGGCAGAAACTGATGACATAATTGTTGAGATGGTAGATGCTGCAACTTGTTAGATGTGGAGATGATGTGGCTCTCTAGATGATGTGGCGTTGACTTGCATGGTATGCTGAGATTACATGACTGGTGTGACATCAATAGGCTGACATGGCTAGTGATGTGGTATGGGTTAATTAATTTTTCCTCCAATGTCTTCAGTTGTTGCTGAGTCTTCGGGGTTGCCGAGTCTCCTTGCTATTGTTGTTGGCAACGCAGCGTGACTGCTGAAGGCAAGGACAACTACAGTCTGTTGCTAATGGTTGAGGGCAATGACATTGTAGACGGTGACAGTTGAAGATCTGTTGCTGGCGCTGAAGAGGATGACACTGGCTAAGGCGCTGCCTTTGCTGGGGTGAACCACCAGTCAGTGCTAGATGTGATGGGTTTATGGGTGGCTGTGGCTGGTGCTTGTAACGCTGATTTGGGTTGCTGAAGACAGATCTACTGTGGAGACAACAACTCGGTGTGGCTTTGTAGGTTTCTTGTGGCGTGGAGTGGTGGTTGGATGTCCGATTTGCTAATGGCGGGGAGAGGGTGAAACTGATTAATGCGCCGCCACCAACAAAGATCTTCTGCTGTTGTGGTTGGCTGAGGCGCCGCTCATGGCAGGGGCGTCGCTGTTGATTGCTGTAGTTGATGATGAACACTGAACAATCAAGATTGCGGCGGCTGTTTGTTGGTGGAGAAGATGAACAATGTTTTTTTTTCATCATCACCGAGTATCGATTCCTCATCCACTCCATGGAAAAGGGCATCTGGAAACTGCAGTAAAAGTTTGATCGCGATCCAACGGTCGGATCGAAACTTATGGCTGTTTCGAACCGTCACTCAAGCCAGGCGCGACCAGACCTCATCATCAGCAAGTATCGATTCCACATCCACTACATGCAAAAGGGCATCCAGAAACTTCAGTAAAAGTGTGATCGCGATCCAACGGTCGGATCGAAAGTTATGGCCTTTCGACCCGTCCATCAAGCCTGGCTCTACCAGACCTCATCATCACCGAGTATCGATCCCTCATCCACTTCTCGCAAAAAGGCATCCGGAAAATCCGCTAAAAGTTTGATCGCGATCCAACGGTCGGATCAAAAGTTATAGCCTTTTCGAACCGTCATTCAAGACATGCGCGACCAGACCTCATCATCACCGAGAATCGATTCCTCATCCACTGCATGGAAAAGAGCATCCGAAAGCTCTAGTAAAAGTTTGCTCGCGATCTAACAGTCGGATCGAAAGTTATGGCCCTTTCGAACCGTCCATCCAGCTTGACTCGACCAGACCTCATCATCACCGAATATCGATTCCTCATCCACTCCATGGAAAAGGGCATCCGGAAACTCCAGTAAAAGTTTAATCGCGATCCAACGGCCGGATCGAAAGTTATGGCCCTTTCAAACCGTCCATCCAGCCTGACTCGACCAGACCTCATCATCACCGACTATCGATTCCTCATCCACTCCATGGAAAAGGGCATCCGAAAACTCCAGTAAAAGTTTGATCGCGATCCAACGGCCGGATAGAAAGTTATGGCCCCTTCGAACCGTCCATCCAGCCTGGCTCGACTGGACCTCATCATCACCGAGTATCGATTCCTCATCCACCCATGGAAAAGGGCATCCAGAAACTCCAGTAAAAGTTTGATCATGATTCAACGGTCGGATCGAAAGTTCTGGCCTTTCGACCCGTCCATCAAGCTTGGCTTGACCAGACCTCATCATCACTAAGTATCAATCCCTCATCCACTCTTCGCAGTAAGGCATCCGGAAACTCCAGTAAAAGTTTGATCGCGATCCAACGGTCGGATCAAAAGTTATGGCCCTTTCGAACCGTCCATCCAGCCTCGCTTGACCAGACCTCATCATCACCGAATATCGATTCCTCATCCACTCCATGGAAAAGGGCATCCGGAAACTCCAGTAAAAGTTTGATCACGATACTACGGTCGGATCGAAAGTTATGGCCTTTCGAACCGTCCATCAAGCCTGGCTCTACCAGACCTCATCATCACCGAGTATCGATCCCTCATCCACTCCTCGCAAAAAGGCATCCGGAAACTCCAGTAAAAGTTTGATCGCGATCCAACGGTCGGATCTAAAGTTATAGCCCTATCGAACCGTCATTCAAGACAGGCGCGACCATACCTCATCATCACCGAGTATCGATCCCTCATCCACTCCTCGCAAAAAGGCATCCGGAAACTCTAGTAAAAGTTTGATCGCGATCCAACGGTCGGATCGAAAGTTATGGCCCTTTCAAACCGCCCATCCAGCCTGCCTCGACCAGACCTCATCATCACCGAATATCGATCCCTCATCCACTCCATTGAAAAGGGCATCCGGAAACTCCAGTAAAAAGTTTGATCGCGATCCAATGGCCGGATCGAAAGTTATGGCCCCTTCGAACCGTCCATCCAGCTTGGATCGACCAGACCTCATCATCACCGAGTATCGATTCCTTATCCACTCCATGGAAAAGGGCATCTGGAAACTGCAGTAAAATTTTGATCACGATCTAACAGTCGGATTGAAAGTTATGGCACTTTCGAACCGTCACTCAAGCCAGGCGTGACGAGACCTCATCATCACCGAGTATCGATTCCTCATCCACTGCATGGAAAAGGGCATCCGAAAACTCCAGTAAAAGTTGGATCACAATCCAACGGTCGGATCGAAAGTTATGGCCTTTCGAACCGTCCATCAAGCCTGGCTCGACCAGACCTCATCATCACCGAGTATCGATCCCTCATCCACTCCTTGCAAAAAGGCATCCGGAAACACCAGTAAAAGTTTGATCGCGATCCAACGGTCGGATCGAAAGTTATGGCCCTTTCAAACCGTCCATCCAGCTTGGCTCGACCAGACCTCATCATCACCGAATATCGATTCCTCATCCACTCCATGGAAAAGGGCATCCGGAAACTCCAGTAAAAAGTTTGATCGCGATCCAACGACCGGATCGAAAGTTATAGCCCCTTCAAACCGTCCATCTAGCCTGGCTCGACCAGACCTCATCATCACCGCGTATCGATTCCTCATCCACTGCATGGAAAAGGGCATCCGAAAACTCCAGTAAAAGTTGGATCGCGATCCAACGGTCGGATCGAAAGTTATGGCCTTTCGAACCGTCCATGAAGCCTGGCTCGACCAGACCTCATCATTACCGAGTATCGATCCCTCATCCACTCCTCGCAAAAAGGCATCCGGAAACTCCAGTAAAAGTTTGATCGCGATCCAACGGTCGAATCGAAAGTTATGGCCTTTCGACCCGTCCATCAAGCCTGACTCTACCAGACCTCATCATCACCGAGTATCGATCCCTCATCCACTCCTCGCAAAAAGGCATCCGGAAACTCCAGTAAAAGTTTGATCGCGATCCTACGGCCGGATCAAAAGTTATGGCCCCTTCGAACCGTCCATCCAGCCTGGCTCGACCAGACCTCATCATCACCGAGTATCGATTCCTCATCCACCCATTGAAAAGGGCATCTTGAAACTGCAGTAAAAGTTTCATCACGATCCAACGGTCGGATCGAAAGTTATGGCCTTTCGACCCGTCCATCAAGCCTGGCTCGACCAGACCTCATTATCACTGAGAATCGATTCGTCATCCACTGCATGGAAAAGAGCATCCAGAAGCTCCAGCAAAAGTTTGCTCGCGATCCAACGGTCGGATTAAAAGTTATGGCACTTTCGAAGGGTCCATCCAGCCTAGCTTGACCAGACCTCATCATCACCGAATATCGATTTCTCATCCTCTCCATGGAAAAGGGCATCCGGAAACTCCAGTAAAAGTTTGATCCCGATCCAACTGTCGGTTCGAAAGTTATGGCCTTTCGAACCGTCCATCAAGCCTGGCTCTACCAGACCTCATCATCACCGAGTATCGATCCCTCATCCACTCCTCGCAAAAAGGCATCCGGAAACTCCAGTAAAAGTTTGATCGCTATCCAACGGTCGGATCGAAAGTTATGGCACTTTCGAACCGTCCATCCAGCCTCGCTCGACCAGACCTCATCAGCACCGAATATCGATTCCTCATCCACTCCATGGAAAAGGGCATCCGGAAACTCCAGTAATTGTTTGATCACGATCCAACGGTCGGTTCGAAAGTTATGGCCTTTTGAACCGTACATCAAGCGTGGCTCTACCAGACCTCATCATCACCGAGTATCGATCCCTCATCCACTCCTCGCAAAAAGGCATCCGGAAACTCCAGTAAAAGTTTGATCACCGAGTATCGATTCCTCATCCACTCCATGGAAAAGGGCATCCCAAAACTCCAGTAAAAGTTTGATCGCGATCCAACGGTCGGATCGAAAGTTATGGCCCTTTCGAACCGTCACTCAAGCCAGGCGTGACCAGACTTCATCATCACCGAGTATCGATTCCTCATCCACTGCATGGAAAAGGGCATCCGAAAACTCTAGTAAAAGTTTGATCACGATCCTACGGTCGGATCGAAAGTTATGGCCTTTCGAACCGTCCATCAAGCTTGGCTCTACCAGACCTCATCATCACCGAGTATCGATCCCTCATCCACTCCTTGCAAAAAGGCATCCAGAAACTCCAGTAAAAGTTTGGTCGCGATCCAACGGTCGGATTGAAAGTTATGGCCCTTTCGAACCGTCCATCCAGCCTGGCTCCACCAGACCTCATCATCACCGAATATCGATTCCTCATCCACTTCATGGAAGAGGGCATCCGGAAACTCTAGTGAAAGTTTGATCACGATCCAACGGCGTATCGAAAGTTATGGCCTTTCGAACCGTCCATCAAGCCTGGCTCGACCAGACCTCATCATCACCGAGTATCGATCCCTTATCCACTCCTCACAAAAAGGCATCTGGAAACTCCAGTAAAAGATTGATTGCGATCCAACGGTAGGATCAAAAGTTATGCCATTTCGATCCGTCCATCGAGCCTGTCTCGACCAGACCTCATCATCACCGAATATCGATTCCTCATCCTCTCCATGGAAAAGGGCATCTAGAAACTCCAGTAAAAGTTTGATCGCGATCTAACGGTCGGATCGAAAGTTGTGGCCCTTTCGAACCATCCATCCAGCCTGGCTCGACCAGACCTCATTATCATCGAATATCGATTCCTCATCCTCTTCATGGAAAAGGCATCCGGAAACTCCAGTAAAAGTTTGATCATTATCCAACGGTCAGATCGAAAGTTATGGACCTTTCTAACCGACCATCCAGCCTGGCTCGACCAGACATCATCACCATTGCGTATCGATTCCTCATCCACTCCATGGAAAAGGGCATCTGCAAATTGCAGTAAAAGTTGGATCGCGATCCAACGGTCGGATCGAAACTTATGGCTGTTTCGAACCGTCACTCAAGCCAGGCGCGACCAGACCTCATCATCAGCAAGTATCGATTCCACATCCACTCAATGCAAAAGGGCATCCGGAAACTCCAGAAAAAGTTTGATCGCGATCCAACGGTCGGATCGAAAGTTATGGCCTTTCGACCCGTCCATCAAGCCTGGCTCTACCAGACCTCATCATCGCCGAGTATCGATCCCTCATCCACTCCTCGTAAAAAGGCATCCGGAAAATCCGCTAAAAGTTTGATCGCGATCCAACGGTCGGATCGAAAGTTATAGCCCTTTCGAACCGTCATTCAAGACAGGCGCGACCAGACCTCATCATCACCGAGAATCGATTCCTCATCCACTGCATGGAAAAGAGCATCCGGAAGCTCCCGTAAAAGTTTGCTCGCGATCCAACGGTCGGATCGAAAGTTATGGCCCCTTCGTACCGTCCATCCAGCCTGGCTCGACCAGACCTCATCATCACCGAGAATCGATTCCTCATCCACTGCATGGAAAAGAGCATCCGGAAGCTAAAATTAAAGTTTGCTCGCGATCCAACAGTCGGATCGAAAGTTATGGCCCTTTCGAACCGTCCATCCAGCCTGGCTCCACCAGACCACATCATCACCGACTATCGATTCCTCATCCACTCCATGGAAGAGGGCATTCGGAAACTCCAGTAAAAAGTTTGATCGCGATCAAATGGCCGGATCGAAAGTTATTGCCCCTTCGAACCGTCCATCCAGCCTGGCTCCACCAAACCTCATCATCACCGAATATCTATTCCTCATCCACTCCATGGAAGAGGGCATCCGGAAACTCCAGTAAAAGTTTGATCGTGATCCAACGGCCGGATCGACAGTTATGGCCCCTTCGAACCGTCCATCCAGCCTGGCTCGACAAGACCTCATCATCACCGAGAATCGATTCCTCATCCACTACATGGAAAAGGGCATCCGGAAGCTCCAGTAAAAGTTTGCTCGCGATCAAAGGGTCCGATCGAAAGTTATGGCCCTTTTGAACCGTCACTCAAGCCAGGCGCGACCAGACCTCATCATCACCGAGTATCGATTCCTCATCCACCCCATGGAAAAGGGCATCCGGAATCTCCAGTGAAAGTTTGATCACGATCCAACGGCGGATCGAAAGTTATGGCCTTTCGAACCGTCCATCAAGCCTGGCTCCACCAGACCTCATCATCACCGAGTATCGATCCCTCATCCACTCCATGGAAAAGGGCATCCAGAAATTCCAGTAAAACTTTGATCGCGATCCAACTGCGGGATCGAAAGTTATGGCCCCTCCGTACCGTCCATCCAGCCTGGCTCGACCAGACCTCATCATCATCGAGTATCGATTCCTCATCCACTGCATGGAAAAGGTCATCCGGAAACTCCAGTAAAAGTTTGATCGCGATCCAACGGCCGGATCGAAAGTTATGGCCCCTCCGAACCGTCCATCCAGCCTCGCGCGACGAGACCACATCATCACCGAGAATTGATTCCTCATCCACTGCATGGAAAACGGCATTCAGAAACTCCAGTAAAAGTTTGATCGCGATCCAACGGTCGGATCGAAAGTTATGGCCCTGTCGACCTGTCACTCAAGCCTGGCGCGACCAGAGCTCATCATCACCGAGTATCGATTCCTCATTCACTACATGCAAAAAGGCATCCGGAAACTCCGCTAAAAGTTTGATCGCGATCCAACGGTCGGATCAAAAGTTCTGGCCCTTTCGAACCGTCAGTCAAGCCAAGCGTGACCGGAGCGCATCATCACTGAGTATCGATTCCTCATCCACTGAATGCAAAAAGGCATCCGGAAACTCCGTTAAAAGTTTGATCGCGATCCAACGGTCGGATCAAAAGTCATCGCCCTTTCGAACCGTCATTCAAGACAGGCGCGACCAGACCTCATCATTACCGAGAATCGATTCCTCATCCACTGCATGGAAAAAGGCATCCGGAAACTCCAGTAAAAGTTTGATCGCGATCCAACGGTCGTATCGAAAGTTATGGCCCTTTCGAACCGTCATTCAAGCCAGGCACGACCAGACCTCATCATCACTGAGTATCGATTCCTCATCCACTGTATGGAAAAAGGCATCCGGAAACTCCAGTAAAAGTTTAAAGGCGATCCAACGGTCGGATCGAAAGTTATGGCCTTTCGAACTGTCCACCATCCTGGCTCGACTAGACCTCATCATCACCGAGTACCGATCCCTCATCTACTCCTCGTAAAAATTCATACGGAAACTCCAGTAAAAGTTTGATCGCGATCCAATGGTCGGATCGAAAGTTATGGCCCTTTTGAACCGTCCATCAAGCCTGGCTCGACCTGTCCTCATCATCATCGAGTATCGATTCCTCAGCCACTCCATGGAAAAGGGCATCCGGAAACTCCAGTAAAAGTTTGATCGCGATCCAACGGTCGGATCTGAAGTTATGGCTGTTTCGAACCGTCACTCAAGCCAGGCGCGACCAGACCTCATCATCACCGAGAATCGGTTCCTCATCCACTACATAGAAAAGCGCATTCGGAAAGTCCAGTAAACGTTTGATCGCGATCCAACGGTCGGATCGAAAGTTATGGCCTTTTCGAACCGTCACTCAAGCCAGGCGCGACCAGACCTCATCATCACTGAGTATCAATTCCTCATCCACTAAATGGAAAAGGGCTTCCGGAAACACTGGTAAAAGTTTGATCCCGATCCAACGATTGGATCGAAAGTTAATGCCCTTTCGAACCGTCCATCCAGCCTGGCTTTACCAGACCTCATCATCACCGAGAACCGATTCCTCATCCACTGCATGGAAAAGGGCATCCGGAAACTCCAGTAAAAGTTTGATCGCGATCCAACAGTCGGATCGAAAGTTATGGCCCTTTCGAACCGTCTCTCAAGCCAGGCGCGATCAGAGCTCATCATCACCGAGTATCGATTCCTGATCCACTACATGGAAAAGGGCATCCGGAAACTCCAGTAAAAGTTTGATCCCGATCCAACGGTCGGATTGAAAGTTAAGGCCTTTCGAACCGTCCATCAAGCCTGGCTCGACCACACCTTATCATCACCGAGTATCGATCCCTCATCCACTCCATGGAAAAGGGCATCCCGAAACTCCAGTAAAAGTGTGATCGCGATCCAACGGTCGTATCGAAAGTTATGGCCCTTTCGAACCATCTGTCAAGCCAGGCGCGACCAGACCTCATCATCACCGAGTATCGATGCCTCATCCACTCCATGAAAAAGGGCATCCGGAAACTATAGTAAAAGTTTGATCCCGTTCCAACGGTCGGATTGAAAGTTATGGCGGTTTCGAACCGTCACTCAAGCCAGGCGCGACCAGACGTCATCATCACCGAGAATCGGTTCCTCATCCACTGCATGGAAAAGGGCATCCAGAAACTCCAGTAAAAGTTTGATCGCGATCCAACGGCCGGATCGAAAGTTACGGCACCTTCGAACCGTCCATCCAGCGTCGCTCGACTAGACCTCATCATCACCGAGAATTGATTCCTCATCCACTGCATGGAAAAGGGCATCCGGAAACTCCAGTAAAAGTTTGATCGCGATCCCACGGTCGGATCGAAAGTTATGGCCCTTTTGAACCGTCACTCAAGCCAGACGCGACCAGACCTCATCATCACCGAGTATCGATTCCTCATCCACCGTATGGAAAAGGGCATCCGGAAACTCCAGTAAAACTTTGATCGCGATCCAACGATCGGATCGAAAGTTATGGTCCTTTCAAACCGTTAGTCAAGCCAGGCGCGAGGAGACCTCATCATCACCGAGTATCGATTCCTCATTCACTCCATGGAAAAGGTCATCCGGAGACTCCAGTAAAAGTTTGATCGCGATCCAACGGCCGGATCGAAAGTTATGGCCCCTTCGAACTGTCCATCCAACCTGGCTCGACCAGACCTCATCATCACCGAGTATCGATCCCTCATCCACTCTATGGAAAAGGGCATCCGGAAACTCCTGTAAATGTTTGATCGTGATCCAACGGTCGGATCGAAAGTTATGGCCTTTCGAACCGTCCATCCAGCCTGGCTCGACCAGACCTCAACATCACCGAGTATCGATCCCTCATCCACTCCGTGTAAAATGGCATGTGGAAACTCCAGTAAAAGTTTCATCATGATCCAACGGTCGGATCGAAAGTTATGGCCCTTTCGAACCGTCCATCCAGCCTGGCTCGACCAGACCTCATCATCACCGAGTATCGATTCCTCATCCATTCCATGGAAAAGTGCACCCGGAAACTCCGGTAAAAGTTTCATCGCGATCCAACGGTCGGATCGAAAGTTATGGCCTTTCGACCCGTCCATCAAGCCTGGCTCGAACAGACCTCATCATCAGCGACTATCGATTCTTATCCACTCCATGGAAAAGGGCATCCGAAAACTCCAGTAAAAGTTTGATCTCGATCCAATGGTCAGATTGAATATTATGGCCCTTTCGACCCGTCCATGAAGCCTGGCTCGACTAGACCTCATCATCACCGAGTCTCGATTCCTCATCCACTCCATGAAAAAAGGCATCCGGAAACTCCAGTAAAAGTTTGATCGCGATGCAACGGTCGGATCGAAAGTTATGGCCTTTCGAAACGTCCATCAAGCCTGGCTCGACCAGACATCATCATCACCGAGTATCGATCCCTCATCCACTCCATGGAAAAGGGCATCCAGAAACTCCAGTAAAATTTTCATCGCGATTCAACAGTCGATCGAAAGTTATTGCAATTTGGAACCGTCCATCCAGCCTGGCTCGACAAGACCTCATCATCACCGAGTATCGATTCCTCATCCACTCCATGGAAAAGGGCATCCGGAAACCCCAGTAAAAGTTTAATCGCGATCCAGCGGTCGGATCGAAAGTTATGGCCTTTCGACCATCCATCCAGCCTGGCTCGACCAGACCTCAACATCACCGACTATCGATTCTTCATCCAGTCCGTGGAAAAGGGCATCCGGAAACTCTAGTAAAAGTTTCATCGCGATCCAACGGTCGGATCGAAACTTATGGCCCTTTCGAACCGTCACTCAAGCCAGGCAGGACCAGACCTCATCATCACCGAGTATCGATTCCTCATCCACTCCATGAAAAAGGGCATCCAGAAACTCCAGTAAAAGTTTGATGGCGATCCAACGGTCGGATCGAAAGTTATGGCCCTTTCGAACTGTCACTCAACCCAGGCGGGACCAGACCTCATCATGACCGAGTATCGATTCCTGATCCACGCCATGGAAAAGGGCATCCGGAAACTCACGTAAAAGTTTGATCACGATCCAACGGTCGGATCGAAAGTTATGGCCTTTCGACCCGTCCATCAAGCCTGGCTCGACCAGACCTCATCATCAGCGAGTATCGATCCCTCATCCACTCCATGGAATAGGGCATCTGGAAACTCCATTAAAAGTTTCATCGCGATATAACGGTCGGATCGAAAGTTATGGCCCTTTCAAACCGTCCATCCAGCATGGCTCGACCAGACCTCATCATGACCGAGTATCGATTCCTGATCCACGCCATGGAAAAGGGCATCCGGAAACTCACGTAAAAGTTTGATCACGATCCAACGGTCGGATCGAAAGTTATGGCCCTTTCGAACCGTCCATCGAGCCTGGCTCGACCAGACCTCATCATCACCGAGTATCGATTCCTCATCCAGTCCATGGAAAAGGGCATCCGGAAACTCCAGTGAAAGTTTCATCGCGATGCAACTGTCGAATCGAAAATTATGGCAATTTGAACCGTTCATCCAGCCTGGCTCGACCAGACCTCATCGTCACCGAGTATCAATGCCTCATCAACTCCATGGAAAGGGCATCCGGAAACTCCAGTAAAAGTTTGATCGCGATCCAACGGTCGGATCAAAACTTATGGCCCTTTCAAACCGTCACTCAAGCAAGGCGTGACCAAACCTCATTATCACCGAGTATCGATTCCTTATCCACTCCATGAAAAAGGGCATCCGGAAACTCCAGTAAAAGTTTGATCGTGATCTAACGGTCGGATCGAATGTTATGGCCCTTTCGAACCGTCACTCAAGCCAGGCGGGACCAGACCTGATCATCACCGAGTATCGATTCCTGATCCACTCCATGAGAAAGGGCATCTGGAAACTGCAGTAAAAGTTTGATCGCGATCCAACGGTCGGATCGAAACTTATGGCCCTTTCGAACCGTCACTCAAGCCAGGCGGGACCAGACCTCATCATCACCGAGTATCGATTGCTGATCCACTCCATGAAAAATGGCATCCGGAAACTCCAGTAAAAGTTTGATCACGATCTAACGGTCGGATCGAAAGTTATGGCCTTTCAAACCGTCCATCAAGCCTGGCTCGACCAGATCTCATCATCAGCGAGTATCGATCCCTCATCCACTCCATGGAATAGGGCATCTGGAAACTCCAGTAAAAGTTTTACCGCGATCCACGGTCGGATCGAAAGTTATGGCCTTTCAAACCGTCCACCCAGCCTGGCTCGACCAGACCTCATCATCACCGAGTATCGATCCCTCATCCACTCCATGGAAAAGGGCATCCGGAAAATCCAGTAAAAGTTTGATCGCAATCCAACGGTCGGAACGAACGTTATGGCCCTTTTGAACCGTCCTTCAAGCCTGGCTTGACCATACCTCATCATCAACGAGTATCGATCCCTAATCCACTACATGGAAAAGGGCATCCGGAAACTCCAGTAAAAGTTTGATCGCGATCCAATGGTCGGATCGAAAGTTACGGCCCTTTCGAACCGTCCATCAAGCCTGGGTCGACAAGACCTCATCATCACCGAGTATCGATTCCTCATCCACTCCATGGAAAAGGGCATGTGGAAACTCCAGTAAAAGTTTCATCGCGATCCAACGGTCGCATCGAAAGTTATGGCCCTTTCGAACCGTCCATCCAGCCTGGCTCAACCAGACCTCATCATCACCGAGTATCGACCCTCATCCGCTCCATGGAAAAGGGCATCCGGAAACTCCAGTAAAAGTTTGATCGCGATCCAACGGTCGGATCAAAAGTTATGGCAATTTGAACCGTCCATCGAGCGTGGCTCGACCAGACCTCATCATCACTGAGTATCGATCCCTCATCCACTCCATGGAAAAGTGCATCCGGAAACTCCAGTAAAAGTTTGATCCCGATCCAACAGTCGGATTGAAAGTTATGGCGGTTTCGAACTGTCACTCAAGCCAGGCGCGACCAGACGTCATCATCACCGAGAATCGGTTCCTCATCCACTACATGGAAAAGGGCATCCGGAAACTCCAGTAAAAGTTTGACCGCGATCCACGGTCGGATCGAAAGTTATGGCCTTTCAAACCGTCCACCCAGCCTGGCTCGACCAGACCCCATCACCACCGAGTATCGATCCCTCATCCACTCCATGGAAGAGGGCATCCAGAAAATCCAGTAAAAGTTTGATCGCGATCCAACAGTCGGATCGAAAGTTATGGCGGTTTCAAACCGTCACTCAAGCCAGGCGCGACCAGACGTCATCATCACCGAGAATCGGTTCCTCATCCACTACATGGAAAAGGGCATCGCAAACTCTAGTAAAAGTTTGACCGCGATCCACTGTCGGATCGAAAGTTATGGCCCTTTCAAACCGTCCATCGAGCCTGGCTCGACCAGACCTCATCATCACCGAGTATCGATCCCTCATCCACTCCATGGAAAAGGACATCCGGAAACTCCAGTAAAAGTTTCATCGCGATCCAACGGTCGGATCGAATGTTATGGCCCTTTCGACCGTCCATCCAGCCTGGCTCGACCAGAGCTCATCATCACCGAGTATCGATTCCTGATCCACTCCATGGAAAAGGGCATCCAGAAACTCCAGTAAAAGTTTGATCACGATCCAACGGTCGGATCGAAAGTTATGGCAATTTTGAACCGTCCATCGAGCCTGGCTCGACCAGACCTCATCATCACCGAGTATCGATTCCTCATCCACTACATGAAAAAGGGCATCCGGAAACTCCAGTAAAAGTTTGATCGCGATCCAACGGTCAGATTGAAAGTTATGGCAATTTTGAACCGTCCATCGAGCCTGGCTCGACCAGACCTCATTATCACCGAGTATCGATCCCTCATCCACTCACTGAAAAAGGGCATCTAGAAACTCCAGTAAAATTTTCATCGCGATCCAACGGTCGCATCGAAAGTTATGGCCCTTTCGAACTGTCCATCCAGCCTGGCTCGACCAGACCTCATCATCACCGAGTATCGATTCCTCATCCAATCCATGGAAAAGGGCATCCGGAAACTCCAGTAAAAGTTTCATCGCGATAAAACGGTCGGATCGAAAGTTATGGCAATTTTGAACCGTCCATCCAGCCTGGCTCGACAAGACCTCATCATCACCGAGTATCGATTCCTCATCCACTCCATGAAAAAGGGCATCCGGAAACTCCAGTAAAAGTTTCATCGCGAACCAACGGTCGCATCGAAAGTTATGGCCCTTTCGAACCGTCCATCCAGCCTGCCTCGACCAGACCTCATCACCACCGAGTATCGGTTCCTCATCCACTCCATGGAAAACAGCATCCGGAAACTCCAGTAAAAGTTTCATCGTGATCCAACGGTCGCATCGAAAGTTATGGCCCTTTCGAGCCGTCCATCCAGCCTGGCTCGACCAGACCTCATCATCACCGAGTATCGACCCTCATCCACTCCATGGAAAAGGGCATCCGGAAACTCCAGTAAAAGTTTGATCGCGATCCAACGGTCGGATCGAAACTTATGGCAATTTTGCACCGTCCATAGAGCCTGGCTCGACCAGACCTCATCATCACCGAGTATCGATCCCTCATCTACTCTATGGAAAAGGGCATCCGGAAACTCCAGTAAAAGTTTGATCGCGATCCAACGGTCGGATCGAAAGTTATGGCACTTTCGAACAGTCCTTCCAGCCTGGCTCGACCAGACCTTATCATCACCGAGTATCGATTCCTCATCCACTCCATGGAAAAGGGCACCCGGAAACTCCAATAAAAGTTTCATCGCGATCCAACGGTCGGATCGAAAGTTATGGCCCTTTCGATCCATCCATCCAGCCTGGCTCGACCAGACCTCATCATCACCGAGTATCGATTCCTCATCCACTCCATGAAAAAGGGCATCCGGAAACTCCAGTAAAACTTTCATCGCGATGCAACGGTCGGATAGAAAGTTATGGCCCTTTCGAATCGTCCATAAAGCCTGGGTCGACCAGATCTCATCATCACCGAGTATCGATTCCTCATCCACTCCATGGAAAAGGGCATGTGGAAACTCCAATAAACGTTTCATCGCGATCCAACGGTCGGATCGAAAGTTATGGCAATTTTGAACCGTCCATGGAGCGTGGCTCGACCAGACATCATCATCACCGAGTATCGATCCCTCATCCACTCCATGGAAAAGTGCATCCGGAAACTCCAGTAAAAGTTTGATAACGATCCAACAGTCGGATTGAAAGTTATGGCTGTTTCGAACCGTCACTCAAGCCAGGCGCGACCAGATGTTATCATCACCGAGAATCGGTTCCTCATCCACTGCATGGAAAAGGGCATCCAGAAACTCCAGTAAAAGTTTGACCGCGATCTAACGGTCGGATCAAAAGTTATGGCACTTTTGAACCGTCCATCGAGCGTCGCTCGACCAGACCTCATCATCACCGAGTATCGATTCCGCATCCACTCCATGGGAAAGGACATCCAGAAACTCCAGTAAAAGTTTGATCGGGACCCAACGATCGGATTTAAAGTTATGGCCTTTCGACCCGTCCATCCAGCCTGGCTCGACAGACCTCATCACCACCGAGTATCGATCCCTCATCCACTCCATGGAAAAGGGCATCCGGAAACTCCAGTAAAAGTTTGATCGGGACCCAACGATCGGATCTAAAGTTATGGCCTTTCGACCCGTCCATCCAGCATGGCTCGACAGACCTCATCATCACCGAGTATCGATCCTTCATCCACTCCATGAACAAGGGCGTCCGGAAACTCCAGTAAAAGTTTCACCGCGATCCAACGGTCGGATCGAAACTTATGGCCTTTTCGAACCGTCACTCAAGCCAGGCGGGACCAGACCTCATCATCACCGAGTATCGATTCCTCATCCACTCCATGGAAAAGGGCATCCGGAAACTCCACTAAAAATTTCATCGCGATCCAACGGTCGGATCGAAACTTATGGCCCTTTCGAACTATCCATCAATCCTGGCTCGACCAGACCTCATCATCACCGAGTATCGATCCCTCATCCACTCCATGGAAAAGGGCATCCGTAAACTCCAGTAAAAGTTTGATCCCGATCCAACAGTCTGATCGAAAGTTATGGCCCTTTCAAATCGTCCATAAAGCCTGGGTCGACCAGACCTCATCATCACTGAGTATCGATTCCTGATCCACTCCATGGAAAAGGGCATCCAGAAACTGCAGTAAAAGTTTGATCGCGATCCAACGGTCGGATCGAAAGTTATGGCAATTTTGAACCGTCCATCGAGCGTGGCTCGACCAGATCTCATCATCAACGAGTATCGATGCCTCATCCACTCCATGAAAAAGGGCATCCGGAAACTCCAGTAAAAGTTTCATCGCGATCCAACGGTCGGATCGAATGTTATGGCCCTTTCGACCTTCCATCCAGCCTGGCTCGACCAGACCTCATCATCACCGAGTATCGATTCCTGATCCACTCCATGGAAAAGGGCATCCAGAAACTCCAGTAAAAGTTTGATCGCGATGCAACGGTCGGATAGAAAGTTATGGCCCTTTCGAATCGTCCATAAAGCCTGGGTCGACCAGATCTCATCATCACCGAGTATCGATTCCTCATCCACTCCATGGAAAAGGGCATGTGGAAACTCCAATAAACGTTTCATCGCGATCCAACGGTCGGATCGAAAGTTATGGCAATTTGGAACCGTCCATGGAGCGTGGCTCGACCAGACCTCATCATCACCGAGTATCGATTCTTGATCCACACCATGGAAAAGGACATCCGGAAACTCCAGTAAAAGTTTCATCGCGATCCAACGGTCGCATCGAAAGTTATGGCCCTTTCGAACCGTCCATCCAGCCTGGCTCGACCAGACCTCATCAGCACCGAGTATCGATCCCTCATCCACTCCATGGAAAAGGGCATCCGGAAACTCCAGTAAAAGTTTCATAGCGATCCAACGGTCGCATCGAAAGTTATGGCAATTTTGAAACGTCCATCCAGCCTGGCTCGACCAGACCTCATCATCACCGAGAATCGATTCCTCATCCACTCCGTGGAAAAGGGCATCCGGAAACTCCAGTAAAAGTTTCATCGCGATCCAACGGTCGGATCGAAAGTTATAGCCCATTCGATCCGTCCATCCAGCCTGGCTCGACCAGACTTCATCATCACCGAGTATTGATTCGTCATCCAATCCATGGAAAAGGGCATCCGGAAACTCCAGTAAAAGTTTCATCGCGATCCAACAGTCGTATCGAAAGTTATGACCCTTTCGATCCATCCATCCAGCCTGGCTCGACCAGACCTCATCATCACCGAGTATCGATTCCTCATCCACTCCATGAAAAAGGGCATCCGGAAACTCCAGTAAAAGTTTCATCGCGATGCAACGGTTGGATAGAAAATTATGGCCCTTTCGAATCGTCCATCAAGCCTGGATCGACCAGACCTCATCTTCACCGAGTATCGATTCCTCATCCACTCCATGGAAAAGGGCATCTGGAAACTGCAGTAAAAGTTTGATCGCGATCCAACGGTCGGATCGAAACTTACGGCCCTTTCGAACCGTCACTCAAGCCAGGCGGGACCAGACCTCATCATCACCGAGTATCGATTCCTGATCCACTCCATGGAAAAGGGCATCCGGAAACTTCAGTAAAAGTTTCATCGCGATCCAACGGTCGGAACGAAAGTTATGGCAATTTTGAACCGTCCATCGAGCGTGGCTCGACTAGACCTCATCATCACAAAGTATCGATTCCTCATCCACTACATGGAAAAGTGCATCCGGAAACTCCAGTAAAAGTTTGATAACGATCCAACAGTCGGACTGAAAGTTATGGCGGTTTCGAACCGTCACTCAAGCCAGGCGCGACAAGATGTTATCATCACCGAGAATCGGTTCCTCATCCACCGCATGGAAAAGAGCATCCAGAAACTCCAATAAAAGTTTGACCGCGTTCCAACGGTCGGATCGAAAGTTATGGCCTTTCAAACCGTCCATCCACCCTGGCTCGACCAGACCTCATCATCACCGAGTATCGATCCCTCATCCACTCCATGGAAAAGGGCATCTGGAAACTGCAGTAAAAGTTTGATCGCGATCCAACGGACGGATCGAAACTTATGGCAATTTTGCACCGTCCATCGAGCCTGGCTCGACCAGACCTCATCATCACCGAGTATCGATCCCTCATCCACTCCATGGAAAAGGGCATCGGGAAACTCCAGTAAAAGTTTCATCGCGATCCAACGGTCGGATCGAAAGTTATAGCCCTTTTGAACCGTCCATCCAGCCTGGCTCGACCACACCTCATCATCACCGAGTATCGATTCCTCATCCACTCCATGGAAAAGGGCATCCGGAAACTCCACTAAAAATTTCATCGCGATCCAACGGTCGGATCGAAACTTATGGCCCTTTCGAACTATCCATCAATCCTGGCTCGACCAGACCTCATCATCACCGAGTATCGATCCCTCATCCACTCCATGGAAAAGGGCATCCGTAAACTCCAGTAAAAGTTTGATCCCGATCCAACAGTCTGATCGAAAGTTATGGCCCTTTCAAATCGTCCATAAAGCCTGGGTCGACCAGACCTCATCATCACCGAGTATCGATTCCTCATCCACTCCATGGAAAAGGGCTTGTGGAAACTCCAATAAAAGTTTCATCGCGATCCAACGGTCGGATCGAAAGTTATGGCAATTTTGAACCGTCCATCGAGCGTGGCTCGACCAGACATCATCATCACCGAGTATCGATCCCTCATCCACTCCATGGAAAAGTGCATCCGGAAACTCCAGTAAAAGTTTGATAACGATCCAACAGTCGGATTGAAAGTTATGGCTGTTTCGAACCGTCACTCAAGCCAGGCGCGACCAGATGTTATCATCACCGAGAATCGGTTCCTCATCCACTGCATGGAAAAGGGCATCCAGAAACTCCAGTAAAAGTTTGACCGCGATCTAACGGTCGGATCGAAAGTTATGGCAATTTTGAACCGTCCATCGAGCATCGCTCGACTAGACCTCATCATCACCGAGTATCGATTCCTCATCCACTCCATGCGAAAGGACATCCAGAATCTCCAGTAAAAGTTTGATTGGGACCCAACGATCGGATCTAAAGTTATGGCCTTTCGACCCGTCCATCCACCCTGGCTCGACGGACCTCATCATCACCGAGTATCGATCCCTCATCCACTCCATGAAAATGGGCGTCCGGAAACTCCAGAAAAAGTTTGACGACGATCCAACGGCGGATCGAAAGTTATGGCTTCCGAACCGTCCATCCACCCTGGCTCGACCAGACCTCATCATCACCGAGTATCGAACCCTCATCCACCCCATGGAGAAGGGCATCCGGAAACTCAAGTAAAAGTTTCATCGCGATCCAACGGTCGGATCGAATGTTATGGCCCTTTTGACCATCCATCCAGCCTGGCTCAACCAGACCTCATCATCACCGAGTATCGATTCCTCATCCACTCCATGGAAAAGGGCATCCAGAAACTCCAGTAAAAGTTCGACGACGATCCAACGGCGGATCGAAAGTTATGGCCTTCTGAACCGTCCATCCAACCTGGATCGACCAGACCTCATCATCACCGGGTATCGATTCCTCATCTACGCCATGGAAAAAGGCATCCGGAAACTGTAGTAAAAGTTTCATCGCGATCCAACGGTCGGATCGAAAGTTATGGCAATTTTGAACCGTCCATCGAGCGTGGCTCGACCAGACCTCATCATCAACGAGTATCGATCCCTCATCCACTCCATGGAAAAGGGCATCCGGAAACTCCAGTAAATGTTTCATCGCGATCCAAAGGTCGCATCGAAAGTTATGGCCCTTTCGAACCGTCCGTTCAGCCTGGCTCGACCAGACCTCATCATCACCGAGTATCGATTCCTCATCCACTCCATGAAAAAGGGCATCCGGAAACTTTAGTAAAAGTTTCATCGCGATCCAACGGTCGGATCGAATGTTATGGCCCTTTTGACCATCCATCCAGCCTGGCTCCACCAGACCTCATCATCACCGAGTATCGATTCCTCATCCACTCCATGGAAAAGGGCATCCAGAAACTCCAGTAAAAGTTTCATCGCGATCCAATGGTCGGATTGAAAGTTATGGCAATTTTGAACCGTCCTTCAAGCCTGGCTCGACCAGACCTCATCATCACCGAGTATCGATCCCTCATCCACTCCATGGAAAAGGGCATCCGGAAACTCCAGTAAAAGTTTCATCGCGATCCAACGGTCGGATCGAAAGTTATGACCCTTTCGACCCTCCGTCCAGCCTGGCTCGACCAGACGTCATCATCACCGAGTATCGATTCCTCATCCCCTCCATGGAAAAGGGCATCCGGAAACTCCAGTAAAAGTTTGACGGCGATCCAACGGCGGATCGAAAGTTATGGCCTTCCGAACCGTCCATCCAACC
>Ga0325414_1002022_pt1 | contig 20194 bp, 7 predicted proteins | sample PopdelMetagenome_8_FD_206183 | JGI IMG/M metagenome (GOLD analysis project Ga0325414, IMG submission 206183) | Populus deltoides microbial communities from Bellville, Georgia, United States - Leaf-PdKOR-R3 | ecosystem: Host-associated > Plants > Phyllosphere > Phylloplane/Leaf | place: USA... | reverse complement strand
ACACATGCATTCTCTTACACAATGCATTTTGGCCAACCCTATAGCTATGGTCGACCCTCCATCATGTTTTGTTCTTTCCATTTTATTCAGTTTTCTTTGTTAGATGTTCTGGAAATTGGCCTCATTTCATCTATGTTTTCTTGTCCTCTGAGTTGATTTCAGTTTCCTTCACAGCTAGCCTGGGGGTTTTAGGTCAATTTTCTTAGGGACTCCTTCATCATTTTTTGTTATAGGTCTCAAGAACAAGGGGGAAGGGAGACTACATGATCCTTACCTTTCGAATCTAAATGGATCTGGACAGTTTGGTAGTATTCTTTCTCTCCTTCTCCTAGTTCTTCCCTTTCTTCTTGCTCTTTCAATTCTCTTTCTTCTGTCAATTTCTTCCCACCCATTCTAGCCCCTTTTCCCTTCCATTTAAGCAGTTGTTCAGCCTTCACTCAAGGTCTTAACTCTCTCTCTCTCACACACACGTTCAAAGGGGCATTCTTTGCTGGTTTGGTTTAAGTTTCTGTTAGGAAGGAGGAAGAGAAGAGAAATATGCAGCTGAACATGTAGCTGCTGCAGATAACTTTGGAAAGAGGAAAGGTCACCTCTCTCTCCTTGTATTTATACTCCTCATTAAATGAGGTGGGGTGTTTGGGGTTGGTTTAGATGTGTTTTTATCCCTGTTTTGGTCTCTCCAAAACCAATTTTGCCCCTCCCTCCTAGCTCCTTAAGACAGTCTGATTTGTTTCCCTAAACTTTTAATTAGACTGAGTTGATGTCCATTTAGAAATTGGACGTAAAAATTGCGTCGCTGTCGATTCATAAATCGGCAGCAAAAACTATGTCGCTACCGATTCAGAAAATGGCAGTCTAGAAATATGTCGCTGTCAATTTCCAAAAATTATGTTGCTGTAGATTCAGAAATCGGTAGCCAAAAACAATGACGCTGTCGGTTCAAAGGTCGACAGAGTCAAGAACTGTGTCGCTGCCGATTTAAAAATCAGCATCCAAAAATTGTGTTGCTGCTGATTAAAAAATCAACAGCCAAGAACTGTGACGCTACTGATTCAGATGTCAACAGTCAAGAACTGTGTCGCTGCAGATTCAGAAATCAGCAACCAAAAACTGTGTTGCTGTTGATTCAGAAATTGACATCCAAGAACTGTGATGCTATTGATTTAAAGGTCAGTAGTCAAGAACTGTGTTGTTGCTAATTTCTAAATCGGCAGCGATGGTGAAGTCATTTCCGGCTTTAATTTAATTTTTTTTTGTTGTTTATAAACCTCCAATTTAATATTTAGCATTCTAATACCAAACGAACAACAAAACTCAGTTTATAGGTTGTTCTCTTATGTCTAGGTACCCAAACCCCTTGTATGATCAATTTACAGCAGAATTGAATCTCAAATTAAAAACTCAAGCAAATGATATAAAAATAAACCTAAATTTAATATATGGTGCGATCTCACCCCTAGTAGATAGAATATGAAGTTCCAATTGTTTCTAAGGTTGTTTGCTTATGGTTCACTAAGAGTTGTGTTTCTGTGACAGAATTGAATCTTGAATTAAAGCCACAAGCAAATGGTATCAAAATAAGCCTATATTTAATATATGGTGCAATATTACCCCCAATAGAGAGAATATGAAGTTTTAATTGGTTCTGAGGTGGCTTGCTTGTGGTTCACTAAGAGTTGTGTTTCTGCGGCATAATTGAATCAACCTTCAAATTTCATGTAATCTTTTTTTTATGCTACTTATATGATTAGAGATAGTAACAAGATGAAATATAACTTTTTTTTTTGCTTAGATGCTGCAAACATAAATAATAAAAAAATGAATGACACAAACACTTAAAAACTTAAAGAAACACTAAGAAAACAAAAATAACGACATGACCTTGTTTCAAAGCCTAGCTCTGATACCAACTGATACAAACCTCGTGATCATGTGGTCACGCAAGACACAATCAAAACTAAGACCTAATTTCGGAAAGTCAGAATAGGTTTGATATGAATGTGACACAATCGAAACCTACCCTAAGACACCAATTCTATTGGAATGAAGTAGAATGACACCACGAAGTTAGTTAATCTTTGATAAGTCAGATTCAGTTTGTTCAAGAATTGAAGAAAGCAAGAATCATTCTCATACGTTAAAACTAAAAAATTCAAAAATATTATTCATCAATGGCTGGTGAAATTTAGGTTACATGACTTTAAATAGTTCTTGAAAAATTAACCCTAATGGATCTACTCTAGTGGACTGATTTGACTCACTTATAAAATTGACCCAAAAACCTTAAACTAAAAAGCCTATAACTTGATCCAAACAATTCTTGGATCCTAGTTAAAAACAAAGTATTAATTAAGGCTAAACAAGCCTTAGGTTGTAGCTAACAAAATAAAATAAAGTATGTAATATTAAATTCATGCTCTGCTGTGAGAAGAAAAGAAGGAAAGAATATATTACAGAATTGATTCAAGGCTTTTTTATAGTTGTCCATGCAGCCCATTAATCCTAGAAACTAAAGGAATAAATAGCCACCCATGTTGTTTCCAAGTTGTAGTAGGATTCTTTTATTTCCTTTGTTTTGTTTTCTCCTCACATAATATGAAATCCAAAACTAATTGGGAATCCACAAAACACATAGAAACATCATAAACACAAGGCTGGCCAAAACTTTAGAAAATTGCCAACCTTGTTGCCAAAATCTCATGGCCCAAAGAAGGTTGGATTGGGCCCCTCTTGCACATGGATAAGATGTATTAAGACCTCCTCTTGATACTCCAATGAACCCTTCAAATCTAATTTAATCGAAACCTTCAAAACTAATGCATGCAGTGCCATTTTCAATGTCTTTGTCTTGAACTAAGTCAATGGCCCATTTAGTCACGTGTAATGAGTCCTTACTAGTGTTTGTGAGATGATGCATATCAAGATGGAAAGGATTGGAAAAATAGCAATTACAAGCCAAAAAAGGCTTAAGCCTACCTAAGTCAATTTGCCAACCCCACAAGTCAAGTCATGAGATTAAGATAACTTTACAGTGAAAGGAAAAAGAAGAAAATCAAGAAACTAGATTTAAAAAAAAACCAATATAAAATTATGCTATGGAACAAAAAGGAAGTAAAAAAAGAAAACCAATAATAACCATTGTTAGCTTATAAAACTTGTGCCCTAAACCATTTCATCAAAAGCACTAAATATGAAAAAGTCACGAAGATCAATTCTAAACAAACTTAATATTGAAAGCTGAAATAAAAAAAAAAATCAATAACACAAAAGAATCTAAAAGAAAAAAAATTAGATATTAAAAAGCAAAAAAAAAAGGAGTGAACCAAGTAGGTTAACTCGTCAAACCCATAAGTAAGGTCATTGGATCAGAATAACTCTATAAAAAAAATTAAAAAAAAAACACGAGGCCTGATTTTTTAAAACCAACTTCGAGTAATAAGATTGAAAAAGATAAAAACATCTAAAAAATATACAAACTCGTGCCAACTAATGAAACTCGTGACTCGGACCATTTTATTACAGACACCAAATCTAGAAAAAGCCACAATTCCCAAATTTTTAAAAAACAATTAACTGTCAAATGATGAAATTGAAATAAAAAATAATTATTAAAAAAATTCAAAAGAAAAAATAGAAATTAAAAGAATGAGGATAAAATTTGAAAGAAAATAATAAGAGGATAGATATTTTTGGATTAAAGGACTAAATTGAAAATAAAAATTAATTCGATAAAATAATTAAAAGGAAAAACCACTAGAAGAATGAGGAAAAGAACTAGAAATTAAAAAAAAATCTAAAAAAAAGGAAAAAATGTTCTGGGTTAATTAGGGTTAATCAGCCAAACTGAGAAAAGACATTTAATTAAAACAAAGATGGAAAGGAAAAAATAATAATTAAAAAAATAAGAACAAAATTCAATATAAAAATAGATAAAATAATGAGGGATAAAATTGCTAAACAAAAGTCAATTAGGAAAATGATATAAAAATAGCAATTAAAAGAATGAGAACCAGATCTGACATAAAAATCAAATTAAATAAAATCTCAGGGCATGAAATTGAAAAGAAAAAAATAATTAAAAAAATTAAGACCACAACTGATATAAAAACTAAATCAAATTAAATTTAAAGAGCTGGAATTGAAAAGAAAAAAATAGCAATTAAAAGAATGAGAGACAAATCTAATATGAAAAACAAAGAAAACCTAATCTAAAAGGATAAAATTAAAAATAAAAATTAATAAAAAAATAATCCAAAACAATCAAAGATTGATCAAAAGAATGAGGATTATAATTGAAATAAAAATAAAATGAGAGGACACGTTTCTTTTTTTGTTTGGCCAACGAGCATCACAATGCCATGAGAGAGAAAAAAAGGGCGAAGAAAAAACCTGACTGCCGCCAAACCATCGAGAACCACCATACACGAGCTAGCCTAATGGAAGCATCGCCACTCATCAAATCCGGTGACATGGTGATCTGGCATTTTTGGCCACCAAAGAATGTTCCATGCGCCGCTTTAATGTGATGGCTCCTCCCCACATGCAAGCATGTTCTCTCAAGATGCTTTGCAATTTTTTCTTTATTAATTTTATACCTCCAAAAAGACCAAACTAACCTTCATTCACATCATTTATAATGTAAAAATGAGGAGAAAACATTCGAAAAGCCCTTAGATGGTAGCATATAAAATTTTGTTCATAAGGGCTTAGAAATAATTAAACTGTGTATTAAAAATCAATTTAAGGAAAAACCCTTCCATGGTAGTCTAAAAAACTTTATCCATAAGGGTTTGGTAATAATTACATTATGCAACCAAATACAAAATAACTAAATAATCCTTCAATAAAAGTTATTTTTTGCCTTTCTTTTAAGGATATTATAGTATTTGCACTATTTTTTTTTTTAAAGCCTAATCTAACCAACAAAAAATAACAACAATCATTGAATCCTATAAAAAGACGATCTAACACCTCAAACCAAGGCTAATTTTTTTAATGGTAGGGCAAAGTGATCATTTCACTATAGTAATCTACAATGATCTATATTTATTACTATGAAAAGCCAAATCAAATAACAATAATTATTGAATCCAAAAGATGATCCACTCCCTCAAACCAAGACTAATTTTTATGAGTTTTACCATAGTAGTCTATAATGATGTTTATTACTACTGCCATGCCTTTTAAAGTTTCTTTTAATTTTAATATCATTTAAAACTTTTAATGAAAACTCTGGACCACACTATTTAATTCTCTGGACCACACTATTTAATTTTGTTTTCAAACTTTCACATTAAGGGGCATTAGATTTTTTTTGCCTCTGCATTTGCATCAACATGAAGCATTCTTGCTTGAATTCCAAGATGGCTTTGTGTATTCTTTTCCATGGAATTCTCCTTTTATGCATGAGCTTCAGCTCGGAAACTGCTATAGCAGCTACTTTTTCAAATGTGTCCGATCGACTTGCTTTACTAGACTTCAGGAGACTGATAACTCAAGATCCACACAAAATCATGAGTTCATGGAATGATTCAATCCATTTCTGCAATTGGGTTGGTGTTTCGTGCAGTTCATCTAATGGAAGAGTTGTAACATTGAACATGGAGTCTCAGATTTTGGTTGGCTCTATACCGCCTTCTATAGGAAATCTTACATATCTTACAGGCATCAACCTGCGAAACAACAGCTTCCATGGTGAACTTCCTGAAGAGCTGGGTCGTCTATCGCGCTTGCAGCATATCAACGTCTCCTTGAATTCCTTTGGTGGGAAGATTCCCACTAATCTCACTTACTGCACAGAACTTACTGTATTTAGTGTTGCTGCCAACAAGCTTACTGGGGAGATTCCACACCAGCTTAGTTCATTGACAAAGTTGGTCATCCTGGATTTTGGAGTCAATCACTTTACAGGAAGCATCCCATCTTGGATAGGGAACTTTTCTTCTCTCTTTGCTCTGTCAATTCCACTGAATAATCTACGAGGAAGCATACCAAATGAACTTGGCCAGCTAACTGGATTGGGTTATTTTCAAGTTTATGGCAATTATTTGTCTGGTACGATTCCAACTTCAATTTTTAATATTTCTTCTATATACTACTTCTCTGTTGCTCAAAACCAGCTGCACGGGCAGTTACCACCCAATGTAGGTGTGACACTTCCTGCCCTGGAAATATTTGCTGGGGGTGCTAACTATTTTACAGGACCCATCCCTGTATCACTGTCAAATGCTTCTGGACTTCAGATTCTTGATTTTTCTATAAATGGTCTCACTGGAACTATTCCCAAAAATCTAGGAAGCTTGAAAAGTTTGGTTAGACTCAATTTTGATCTAAACAACCTAGGAAACGGGGAAGTGGATGGTTTGAATTTTCTTAGTTCTTTGGCCAACTGCACCAGCCTAGAGGTGTTAGGTCTTTCAGAAAATAATTTCGGAGGAGAATTGCATAACTCCATAGGGAACCTTTCAACCCAGTTAAAAATTTTAACTTTAGGACAGAATTTGATCCATGGAAACATCCCTGCAGAGATTGAGAACCTAGTTAACTTGAACCTCCTGGGATTGGAAGGTAACTACCTGACTGGCAGTGTTCCTGATCTTATCGGGAAGCAGAAGAAATTAGAAGGTTTGCATTTGCATGTCAACAGATTCTCTGGATCAATCCCATCAGCCCTTGGTAACTTGACCAGATTGACTAGGCTTTTCTTGGAGGAAAACAGATTCGAAGGAAACATACCTTCAAGTCTCGGAAACTGCAAAAGTCTGCAAAATCTGAATCTTTCGAGCAACAATCTGAACGGAACCATACCCGAAGAGGTTCTTGGTCTTTCATCTCTCTCAATTTCTTTGGTTATGTCTAATAATTCCTTGACTGGTTCCCTATCATTAAAAGTAGGTAACCTACACAATCTTGTGGAGCTGGACATATCAGGAAACAAATTGTCAGGTACAATTCCTAGTACACTCGGCAGTTGTATCAGTTTAGAACGCCTTCATTTAGAGGGGAACAAGTTTGAAGGGCCGATTCCAAAATCTTTGGAAACTTTGAGAGGTTTGGAAGAACTAGATCTGTCAGAAAATAATTTAACTGGGAGGGTCCCTGAATTTCTCGGCAGGTTTTCAGTTCTCAGGCATCTCAATCTTTCTCATAATAATTTAGAGGGGGAAGTGTCAAGAGATGGTATATTTGCAAATGCTAGTGCATTCTCACTAGTTGGAAATGATAAGCTCTGTGGAGGTATCCCAGAATTGCATTTACCTCCATGCTCCAGGAAAAAACCCAGAGAACCTCTTTCCTTGAAGGTAGTAATACCAGCAACAATTGCAGCAATATTCATTTCTGTTCTATTGTGTTCTCTGTCAATTTTTTATATCAGAAGAAAGTTACCAAGAAATTGCAACACACCTCCCCCTGAGGAGCAGCAAGTAGGTTTTTCATACTCGGAACTCATAAAATCAACCAATGGATTCGCTGCTGAAAATTTGATTGGTTCTGGAAGTTTTGGATCTGTATACAAAGGAATTCTTTCTGGTGAGGGAACAATTGTTGCGATTGAGATTATGAACCTTCTTCAGAAAGGTGCTTCAAAAAGTTTTATTGATGAATGTAATGCTTTAAGAAGCATAAGGCATCGTAATCTCCTGAAGATCATCACTGCTTGCTCGACCGTTGATCATCAAGGTAATGATTTCAAAGGTCTTGTTTTTGAGTTCATGTCTAATGGAAATCTAGACCAGTGGCTACATCCAACAACTGAAGAGCAATATCGAACTAAGAAATTGAGCTTTACTCAAAGACTGAATATTGCCATTGATGTTGCTTCTGCATTGGATTATCTCCATCACCATTGTGAAACCACGATCGTTCATTGTGATTTAAAGCCAAGCAACGTGCTCCTTGATGACGATATGATAGCCCACGTTGGTGACTTTGGATTAGCTAAATTCCTTTCTGACGCATCCAAGAATCCCTCTATAAATCAAACATTTTCTGCAGCTTTAAAGGGTTCAATTGGCTACATCCCTCCAGGTATGGGCCTTAACCTGACGAATCATCTTGAACTCATGATTGCTAATTTTATCCCTAAATCGGAACTGCTTTTGCACAACTCTCAGCTGAAAAGTATTGTATCGTTTAAAAAAGTTGCTAAAATCTATGAAACATTCTTTTGTACATTACAGTTCATCGGCTTTGTTTATCTTAGTGTCTAAATTAGAATTGCATATGAATCTCTCAAAATGATAGTATACTGCCATGCAGAGTATGGAATGAGAGGCGAAGTTTCTGTACTTGGAGATATTTACAGCTATGGAATACTTCTGCTAGAGATGTTCACAGGAAAAAGACCTACCGATGACATGTTCGAAGGTGATCTAAATATAAAATATTCACAAGTTTGCTGATATGGCTTTCCCTGGCAATGTCATGGCTATCATTGACCCATCGATGCTAGCTGAAGAAGAGATTTCTGAGAATGAGATAAATGAACATGGCATAGAAGAAAGAGCAACAATCCACAATAATGATTTTCAAGTCAACAGGACAAGCAACATTGAGGAATGCCTGGTGTCTCTTATGGAAATCGGACTCTCATGCTCTAACAAATCACCTGGGAAACGGATGGCGATGAACATAGTTGTGAATAAATTGCAAGTAATCAGAGATTCATTCTTTAGATCTATTAACATGTTAGGTAAGAATGTTGCTGTATATTTTAAATGAACATAGTGTGAACTCGTAGCTGAGGCTGGACTGTCAGCTTAGTTATTACGAGGTAAAAAACTCTCATGTTGTCAATATATTTCTACCACTATGTGATATTGCTACGTGCCTGACTATGATTGGCGCAATCTAAGGTTCATCCCACTTTAGATTTCCTCAATATGATAATAATGATCCATCTACTTGCTATTATTAAGGGTGTTGTTATTTATTTTTTATTATATAAAAAAATCAAGAAAAAATTGAAAAAAAATTCAAAATATGAAAGGATATATATGAAAAAAATTTAGAAGATTGTTCAAGTTGGTGGTGAAGAAACAAAATGACAAGTGAAAAAGTTAGAGAGTCATAATGTATAAAATTAACAAAATTGGCAACCCAATTCTAATTGATAAAGGGCCATATTAGTGAAAATATTTTTATTTGGGGTAAAGAAATACAAATTCGAACAAGTAAGGATTTAATGAGAATTTTGGATGGCTTAATTAATCTTATTGAGGACTTGATTGCAAGAAAAATCAATTTTTGGAGTAAATTTGGGTGTTAATTAAAATAAATTAAAGTCTAGAGACTTGATTGGTTTTTTTTATAGGTTTAATTGGATGAATCAAGGGCTTAATTGTAATAATATTAAAGTTTGATGGGCAATTAGAGACTTGATTAAAGAAATCTAAAATCAAGGACTAAACTGAAAAAGACTTGAGATTGTATGGGCTAAAATTGACCAAAATACGAGCCAAATTGAATAAAATTGGAAGTTTGATAGTCAATCAAGGGTCCAATTGCACAAATCAAAAACCATTGACCAAAATAAAAATGACGATGAACTTTAGGGATGATGATTGAGTTTGATAGGGGTGAAATTACATGATATTTAAAGCTTGGAAGGCAATTACGAGCGCAATTAAAGGCAATTGGAAGAACAGAGACTAAAGTAAAAAAATTTCAAATCCCAAATTAAAAACCCTAATTTCTAGGGTTTAACCTAAATGACATATTGTTTGGCCACTGTTTAGCTTCTTCTTTGTCAGTTTTGGTTGATCAAGTGGACACCTTCAAACGAATGAATATGGCGTTTCTAACCATTTCTAGGGCTGTAATCACCACCATTCAATTGAGAAACACCCCATTTACAAAGATCAGTTACTCTCATCAAATGTTTGCATTCTATTTTCTTCAACGAACTCAACAATATCTTATCCCTGATCTATCACTGTATTTTCAAATTCTCGGCTAATCAAGTTGGAACCTTTAAATGAATAAATGTTAAACTATAGACCTTCAAATTGAGCAAAAGTGGATCCAATCGAAAGGTATGTTTCACTTCTACCAAGTTTAGGTGGTCTTCGATGACATTTACATCGAAGTTGCTCTAGTGAAGTCTTGAAATTGCTACAAACCTCCAAATTGAGATACTCATTTGTGCAAAACCACTCAATTTTTTCTTGTATTCACACTTAAAAATTCCCAGAGGGTTCTTATCAAGGGTCATAAATCTTTCATCCAAAATCAGAAGGTGAGGGATGCATGCCTTTATCTCAAAGCAAAAGAAAACCATCTAGGCAAATTTGTTACAAAATCTCTATCCCAAAACAATTGAAGGACATAGGTTCCAACTATTAACATTTGTCTAGAACTCTCTTATTTTGATCAAAGAGCTAAGTTTTGATCAATTTGTGTTTAAATCCATCAATAACCCTAGTGAAACCCTATAAATACCCCCTGGAAAATAAAAAAAAGGAAAAAAAATAAAAAACATGGACAAACACACTGTGAAAATATTCTTGTGTAAAGGTTTAAAAGTTTAATATAGAAGGTCTACCAAGCTTTGGAAGGAAAAGATAGTAAGAGAGAAAAAAGGAAATAAAATAGAAGGAAAATAATAATTCATAGCCAACAAGCTTAGAGAAGATATAACCATGTAAAAGTTCAAGGGTGGAGTTCATGTGACCTGCCTATTCATGCTTTCTTAATGTTTAAACCTCTTTTGATGTTGTTTGAGCTTATCTTGCATTTGTTGGCTTGATTTTGGTGCTGGAATAATCTGATGGTTTTCAGTAGAGTTTGCTTTATTTTTGTTATTGTTTTAAATATGTTTTAAATTGCTCAAGCTTTCGTTATGATAGTTTTGTTTTTTATTTTGTTCTTGTTTTAGGCTTACACTAAATGCATGATTTTTGATTTTGATGTTTGTTTGATTATGTATTTTTAGCCTAATATCATGTTGATGATGTATTTGAGGTATTTTAATTGGTGTTTGAATATGTTTTGTAATAAAATAGTAAGTTGCTTTTGTTTGTGGGTTAAAGATTTTGGAAGCATTTTGATTAATTTGATGTATTTTAATGCAAGTCCATGTTTCATACAAATATGTTTTGGTATATAGATGATAAAAATATCAGGTTTTGAATCCAAATAATATGAATATATTTGTTATTTAGTTTTGATAGTTTTGAACTTTAGAACTTTATGCATGTTATTGAAGTTTTGATGTTATTTAAAAAGTAGGGATTCTGCCTTGTCATAACCGAATTTTAGACCCCCCCTAAAATTTATCATCTTCTTATAATAAATATTTGTCTTTCAAAAATTCAAAAAATTAAAAACTTAAAAAATATTTTGGATCACAAATATACAAGCATTTAATCCATAACTAGTCTGAATATCATTAGGATTGAAAATTTGGAAGTGTTGCATAGGAAAAGGCTGAAAATGGACTAAATTGGTTAGAATTGCACAAATTAGAAGTTGGAGGACTAAAAGGGACAAGATGGTGAAGTTTGGGAGTCCATTTATACCAATGGAGAGCTTAATTGAAGAAAATATTAAAGATCAAGGGTCCAATTGAACATGCAAGGGGTGAAACTGAAAAGTTCTTAAGATTGGGATTCAAATCAGGACTTGATTGAAAACTTCTACAAGATAAGGTCTGAAATTGAAAAGAGGCCGAGGGACCAAATTGAAAAACCTAATTTTTTTCAAAATGCAAAAATGGCACCGTCCAATTTACGGTTCATTACCTCTTTCGTTCTTCCTAGCCATACCACAAAAGAACCAGCGTGAGCATGGTTCTCTTGGCTGCATTATCCTCCACACTTTTCACCAAACAGGGCAATAAGCATGTCTACCTTACAGCCTTGCATTCGTCCTCCAGCCTTCAGCCATAAAATACAAACTTTGCAGCCCTTAAATGCTGCCAAAGCATGCTGCCCATCCAGTCTCTTTGACAGGAACACCATAGTACCAATACAGCTGGAGTTTAATGGAGGGCAGGGATCGACTCAAGGATGGAATGGATTCAATGAGGCTACAAAGACATGGCATAGAAGGTTCTTAAGGCTCTATATAAGGGTGCCCAAGCTCTGATGAAGAGGGGGAGAGTTTTTGAGGGTTTAGATGAAAAACAGAAACGAAAGAGATAGAACAAAAAAGAGAGAAAGTTAGAGAGCAACGCTGGAAAAAAGCTTGGAGAGGAAATCCCATTGGAAATACAGTGAGAGTGATGAGAAGATAGAAGATAGAAGATAGAAGAGACAAGAATGGATAGATGAGGTTACTTTGGTGGTAGCTGATCAACACTGCAACCTCACCTCCAAAGCATTCTAAAATCTTAGAAAGAAGAGAACTAAGAGGAACCATCAACTCATACACTTGAGTGGCAGTAGCAGCAACGCAGTAGTACGTGACCATTGGAAAGGTTGCAACTTTTCTTCTTTTGTATTGATGAAGCCTTGATCAACCTCTCCCAAAAATAGATATCCTCAGCAAAATTAATAGACAATTGGTTAGAATTCTTGTTTAGCTTTCAGGATTCATTGTTATAGTTATGGAGAATTGGGGCATCGAACAAGTAGTGTAGTAAACGAAAGAGTCGTCCAGGAAAAAATATGTTGATGGAGGAGCTTATGGATGATGTGGCTAATCCTTTTTATGATGGTTTTGATAGTAGTTAAGAGATTTTAAATGGAGATGGCAACACTACTCTAGTTGTTTGAAAGATCATGCTATCATCTAAGGGTGATTTGAAACAAAAATTGGTTGTGCTCTAACATCTTCCAAACAACTTGTATTATCGATGAAAAAGTATGCCTTCTAATCATTGACAATGATAATTATGAGAATGTAGTGTCAACTGAAGTAGAGAAGTTGCAGCTTAAAATAAAATAACACTCCACCCCCTACAAAATGAAATGGATAAGTGAAGATAACAAGGTAATCATGGACAAACATTGTTTTGTTTCATTTTTCATAGGTAAAAATTGTTTTGATAATATTTGGTATGCTTTGATGGCTATGGATGTGTATCATATACAGTTAGGAAAGGCTTGACAATAAGATAGTAATGTTGTGTTTGATGGGAGGCGAATTACATATACCCTCAATATAAAAAGAAAACATATATTATTGGCAACTAAAAAGGAAGAGGCAATTGTTGAAGGAAATGGTAAGAATAAGTTGTTTTTATCTAGATTTTTGAAGAAGGAAAAGACAAAATAAGAGGTAGGAGAGAGAAAGGAGGTGAAGAGTTTGGAAAGGATTTGTAAGGGTTTGGTGTGGCAAAGTCATCAACGATTAGTAATGAGACTGTCAAGATTAAGGGTGGTGTTTGGGAATTGATTTTTAACCTACTTTATATGAGTCTATTACACAATAGAGGTCCAAAAATGGTTAACAACATTGACAATATAATGCCCAAAACTCGAGGACGAGTTCTTTCCAACTCGTTAAAAATGATGTAGTCGGGTTTATAGACATTTGAGGCTCTTATCAGTTATATAGGGATTTGCCTCAAACAAGTTTTGTGAATGGCATATTAAATGTTTTCATGGGCCAAAGGGATAGGTTTAGACCCAACAGAAAGTTTGATCGCGTCAAATTTGGATAATAGCTTAAAATGGCGATAGTAAGAGATCCGACTGGTGGATCGGGTTCATTTTCAATGACTTCTTTAAGATTTAGTAACCATCTTGCCCTTACTAACTCAAGGGAATTCTTTGGTCGTTCATTTTCAATGACTTCTCTTTATAATATTTCAATCATTAAGTGATCTTGCTCTGTGTTGCCATCTAACATGGCTTTTAGCTTATCATGTAACTCCTGAAAAAGTTGTTGTTGTTCCCATAATAGGTTTAGTGAGTTATCCCTTTCACTTCTTACTAAGGCTAGTTCTATACTTATCTTCCTCCTCTTTATGTTTGGCTTTTCAAGATTTGCGTTAACTATTTCAAGGTTCTCAGCATACACTAGCTTTGGAGAGGCATTGTTTATCTTCTGATGTTGAGAGAAAGAGAATGATGATATTGCTGGTACTTGAAACCTCGGTTGTAAAAAGAGGTTTTCTATTGAATGTTTTGAAGCATTCTATGGTATCTTCATGGAGAGTGCTTGCTGAGCTTTTCTAAGCATACATATGAGTATGGATATCTCCTTCATCATGATGTCCATGCTTTTATCTTCTTGTATGGATTCTAAAAGGGATTTGGATATTGGAGGGGCTATATTTCTTCTGCAAATGAAAGACATCCAATGTTGCAAGAAAATATAATATGCTTGCGAAAAAGAATAGGTAAATTAAATGCAGGTTTGCCCTTCAGGGGGTAACACATAGTCATCACTCTTGCATGATGAATAAAAATTTTGATTCTTGCCTAAACTCTAAAGATCAATGTGTCACTCGCAAGTCCTAAACTCAAGAAACTACATGAAGGGCTTGCCTTGATGCAAAACATGTGTACGGAGCATACACTTTAAAGATAGTTCTAGTACTTCTTTTATGTGAGACAAAAGGTAAGTTCACTACTTGGTCTCTAAAAATGGTCTCTTGTTGTCCTAGTGATCACCCTCATGAAGGCAATATAAGGGCTTAATAGGCAATGGAATGGAACATGACCAATCATTACCAGTCTAAATACTCAGAGTAGAGTTAGGGTTTACACAAACTTAAACATTGACTTAAGTCATAAGGTAAATTGTTAGTCTCTCATTTAACCTAAAGCTTTTTAATGTATACTCTCACCAATAATATCATTGATGTATAAATGCCTTTCATCCATATTCAACACATTATTCATGATAGGAAGTATGCAGAATGCATGTTGAAGCTCTTAAATAAAGTAAACCAATCATAGTAGAAAAATAAACAAACATCGGTCTTCACATGGCATAAACAAACAAAACGAAGTTCAATCCAAGGATCCCCAGTGAAGTTGTCATCTTGCCAGACCCTCCTCGCAGGAGCGTGACGTCATGGTGACCCTTTCCAAACATGTCCAGGAGGTCTTTGGTTGGATAAGAGAGTTGTCACCTAGTATTATAGTTACTAGGAACCCTAACCAATCTTTTAGAGATTCTAAGTAAGGGACTGATTGCATAAACAAAAGGTATTAACACCCTTAGTACGTCTTACCTAAGATAATATGCATTGTTTTTTTTATTTGCTATGGTTAGATGGTGTTTCTATTTCTATCAGTCTACTATAATGGGTTTGCTACGATGAACAAACTCTGATTTTTCTTGGTCAAAAACTTGGTCTGAAAGGTTAAAATGCCCTCAATTGTCATTGAGGTTTCTTTCATGATAAACTTGGAATCCTAGCTACCACGTCATTCCAAGTAATATTTTAGATAAAATTCTTTGCATTTCTTTATCTTTATATTAGAAGTGAATGAGTTGTATTACTCCCAATAATATTTTGGATATTAACTTCATACAAGTTTGTTTATCCTTATATTAAATGTGTGTAATTATAAATCATTATCCCTAATAGTATTTTGGACATTAAACTTTTTGTAGGTTTTTTATCCTTATATTAAAAATGAATAATATATTTTCTTACCAAAAATAATGTTTTAATATTTTTGAAATATAGGCCAAAATTCTTTTGAATTTTACAAACTTGTTGTAAAATCCATGTAACATTTAAAAAAAAAAAACATGCCAAAATATTTTAGATTTAAAAAAAATGCTCAAATAATTTTAAGGATTTTCGACCATATACAAAAAAAAAAAAACCTTTTTGTATGTTTATATATATATATATATATATATATATATATATATATATATATATGTTTAAGGCCTTGTTTGGCAAATATTCATTCTCCTTTAAAATAAAATGTCGGACATGGCTAAAGGCATGTTTGTCAAATATATCCTTAAGTCACAATTCATTTTATCAAAACAATGGTAAACCAAATAGAGCCTTGCCAGCTAACCTGATTTTGACCTGAACAAGTTGACCTGAAACCTTTGGTTCAACTATAAACCGAACCACAAACCACTACTTTGATCCATAAACAAACCAAAACAAAGTAAATAAGCCAAAACAAATTAAATTAAGAGAAACACAAAAACCCAAAAAAATAAAGAAAATAGATCAAACACCAAAAAAATAAAGAACACGATGAATATTCTTCTTGAACCTAGAAAACATGAATTGAAAAACAAACTAGATATAGCAAATCTAGGGGCACAAAGAGGTTAGAAATCATGCAAGAATCAATAATCTAGTAGCCATTCACTTCAATTATCAATGAATCATCACGATTTGGTCAAAATATGTTTGATGTGAAAACACAAACCCTAGAATTAACAGTTATTAATGCTAAATAACCCTAGATTATTGGCTAATGATGTCGTGTAAGGATGTAGATGCAAAGGAACAAAGCAAAATATGTCAAAATCAAGTAGCCAAGACAATGTTCTTTCTAAAAACATTGCCCAGAAAAACCCAGAATTGAAGAACAAGCTGCCAAACCTAGAAAATGACCTTTTAGACCTCTAAACCTACTGCTTTCGACTCACACAAATAACATTACCATATCTACACATGTTTAATACAAAACAAACAACAAAAAAATCATAGAAAACATGCATAAGGTTTCAATCTTCAAAACTGTTAAAGCTAAACAGCAAGCATATTCAACAATGTAAGATTCAAAATTAACACTTTAACATTTCACGAGACTCAGACAAGACCCTATAACCAAGAACATGTGTTAGGAAGCCTTAAAAAAACAAGAAAAACCTAATGCCATATTTGGTAGATTCCACAAACTATTCCATTTTAGCAAAACAAACATCAAAACATTTCTTAAACATCCAGTAAATAGTAACAACCAACTCAAAGCAGGATTAAGCAAAGAAAAACAATATTTTTCATGCATTAATCAAGATACAAGCTCAATTTATAGAAGGTTTATACCTTCGAAGCTTCAAAACAGTGGTTGTTGCCTTTTTGCTCTTTTTTGCAAAACCTTACCTCCACAAATTTCAAACCTTTCAAAGCTAAAGAAACACATGTGCTAAGCTCATGAACCTTCACAACTAAGGTTTTTTCTTAGTATTTTATCTCCTCTCTTCTTCTCCCTTCTCTCTTGTTCTTATTTTCTAAGGTATTTATAAGGTTTTACTAGGTTTTTTTATGGATTCAATTAATGATTGATCAATGTCTGGTCCTGTAATAAAAATGGAAGGGTTTTGGATAAATTTCAACAGTTGGAATTTGTTATTGGTTTGTTTTGCAATTGTGGTTTTGTAACAAACTCAAATATGGTTTAAAACTTAGAGGCCAATGTGAGGTTTTTTTTAGCCTTCTAATCTTGAGAGAAAGGTTTTAAGCACTTGATAAGAACCATCTGAGAAACTTTGAAATGTGAACATATGAAAAATGGGTTGTTTTTATATAATGGGTATCACAGTCATAGCTAACTGAGTTGACCAGTTTTGAAGCCTCGTTGAAGCGGCTTCGACGTCATCGTTGTTAACTACCACCTGAAGTTGGTAGAGAAAATACACACTTTTCATTTGGATCCAACCTTGCTTGATTTGAAGGTCTGTAACTTGACATTCATTTGTTTAAAAGCGCCAACTTGATTAACCAAAACAATCGAAGAAGAAGGTACACAGTGGCAGAACGACGCGTCATTCAATCCCATCATTAAATCTGATTGACCCATCGTTTAGGTTAAACTATAAAAATTAGGGTTTTTAATTTAGGATTAGACGAACTTCAATTTAATCCTTGTGCTTCCAATTTCTTTTAATTGTAACTGTAATTGCCTCCCAACTTTTAATTTCATGTAATTCCACTCCTGTCAAACTCAATTGTCATCCTCAAAGTTCAACGTCTTTTCCAATTCGATCATTGGTGATGTATGCAAACTGACCATCAAACTTTCATTTGTCTCAATTTGGCCCCTGATTTTTCCGATATAAGCCCCTAAAATCTCACGCCTTTTATGATTCAGTTCTTGGTTTTAAATTTCTTCAATCAAGTCCATAACTGCCTATTAACCTTTCACATTTATACAATTAAGCCCCTGATTGACTAAATTAGCTTTTCAAAATTGCAATTCAACCCTTAGACTTCAATTCCTTTCAATTTAAGTACAAATTGAGCTCAAACATCAATTTTTTTTTGCAATTAAACCTTCAATAAATTCAATTAAATCCTAAAAAAAATTCCAATTCAGTTCTTAAACATCCAATTTTGAAATTTTCCTCCCTAAATTAAATTTTTCTTGTCAATAGGGCTTTTATCAGTCAAAATTTAAATGTTGATTTTTCAACTTTGGATATTTTGATCCTCCATGACTAGTATTTGGTAATTTTTTGGACATTCTTCATGTTCTTCCCACTGATGTATATTTTTTTTATTTTCCTGAATTTTTTTATTTTGTTTTATTTTGTATTGTTTTTTTTTTTTTGTATATTTATGTAGGGTCCTAAAATGAATAGGAACAATAATATATTGGATCAACTTCATTTTGTGGCTTCACCCACCAAACTCACAACCTAAATCATGGACTTTATTAGGTTAAATAATTTTGGTTTTTTTTTAATTTTTCTTACCTAAATATATGAGAAGATAAAAACAAATAGAGAAGTTTTAACAAAAAAAAATAAGTTAAAAGATGAAATGTAAAGAAAAAACTAAAAAAAAAAAAAGACGACAATATATTGGATCGATCCAAGTTTTGTAGCTTAAATCGTCAAACTCGCGACCTAAGTCATAGACTTCATTGAGTTTAATAATTTTATTTTTAAAATTTATTTTTTATCTAAATATATAAAAACAAAAATAGATGAAAAATTATATATGTATATATATATATATATATGTATATATATATATATATATAAAAGATGTAATTAGAAGGGAAAAAAATTAAAGGACAAAAAAAAGTGGTCAAACGTGTTTGGGCCTTAAAAAAATGGCTCATGCATGTGGGCCTCTAGCCCAGACCCGCATGCCTAGACCTTTTTTTTTTCTTTTTGAAAGGGGCAGATAACTTATTGTCCATCCCTTTTTTAAACAAAAAAATAAGACAGGTGACGCATCATCTACTCTTATCCAGATTTTAGTCACCAATGGTGGCTGGAAAGTCATGGGTTGGTTTATTTAGTTAAAAAAACAATTTTTCGATATTGTTTTTCCTAAGAAACCTAAATGACGCCCTTATAACAGCAAAAAAATCTAATTTATCAAGCTATAAAAAAAAAACAACGATCCAAGAACACCAAATCAAACCAAGTAAAAATTTTATTTTTCAGCTTCATTCTAATTTTTCAAGCAATATTGAGCTTCAAAACAACAATCATCAAACTCTGTCTCTCAAACGAAACTTGTTGATACCAAAATAAACCTTTTTTGTGCCAGGAATCAATGTCAATCAATGACTTTTGATTTTTTTCTTTGTGATCCAGTAATTTTTTCTCTTTTTTTTTAAATTTAAAGACTGAAAAATAAAAAAAATATACATTGGATTAAAATTCAATTGTGAAAGGTTGATGAGAGAAAGTAGGAGGATAAAAATAATTTTTTTGAATAAAAACTTTGATTGGTAATGAAATTTCTTTGTGTTTCACTCTTTGGTCCCCTGTGTTCTAATTTGCCCCGGACATAACAGATTTTAACAAATTATATATATCTATTTGAGATCGAAAAACAAATTTGAGGATGAAAGAAAAGGTGCTGCAGTGATTATCCTAGCTTTCCATCCACGCTCAAATCAGCAAAGCTTAAGATATTCTGACTTAGCTGATAGATCTAACCCACGCACATCGGATCTTGCAGTAACCACCTAAATTTTCCACCAACTTCTTTAGCTTGCTTGCTCTGTAATTTTTGAACGAGCTAAGATGTTCTTTTGTACTTTTCTTCAATTTATGTTTGATTAATATAATCTTGTAGCTTATAAAACAACGAGCTCGTTTGATGGGTTTTGTTCAATCATTCAATTGGACAATTGAGACATTTGCATGTTGAAGTAATGGATCATTAGCCAACAGCTAAGTTTTCAAGTTAAAATGTAAAAAGGTGTCCGTATTGTGAATATATTTTTTTATATATCAATGAATCCAAAAATATATAAATTGATAAATCATAAAAAAAAAATTGTTAATACTAATTAAAAACTAAAATAAAAGGTTAATTTTCATTATAAAAAAACAAAAAATAGATTCACACATA